>OLRO01001229.1_pt1 | contig 15181 bp, 11 predicted proteins | sample 1673131 | NCBI WGS metagenome assembly OLRO01 (sample SAMEA3136757, study PRJEB25190) | human gut metagenome | biome: human gut; feature: human-associated habitat; material: faeces | place: Austria | collected 2013 | reverse complement strand
GCCGCCTCAAGAACACTTTGTTCCTGCGATTCTGGTAGCCGCCAAATTGGCTGGTGTGGATAGCATTTACCAAGTTGGTGGGGCTCAAGGGGTTGCGGCTTTGGCTTTTGGTACAGAAACAATTCCAAAAGTGGACAAGATTACAGGTCCTGGTAATATTTTCGTGGCGACTGCCAAGAAACAAGTTTACGGTATTGTCGGTATTGATATGATTGCAGGACCATCAGAAATCGGTGTTATTGCTGATAGTAGTGCCAATCCAACCTATGTGGCAGCTGACCTCTTGTCTCAAGCAGAGCACGACACACGTGCACGCGCCATTTTGGTCACAGATTCTGAAGCCTTGGCTGATGCGGTTGAAAGTGAGATTGAACGTCAACTCAAGCTTTTGCCACGTGAGGCGATTGCTCGTCCATCTATCGAAAATAACGGCCGAATTATTATTGCCAATGATACAGATGCTATGTTTGAACTCATGAACTTGGTTGCGCCAGAACATTTGGAAATTGCTATGGACAATGCTTATGATTACTTGGAAAAAGTGGAAAATGCTGGTTCCGTCTTTCTTGGTCACTTTACCAGCGAACCAATTGGCGACTACTATGCAGGTGCCAACCATGTTCTTCCAACGACAGCAACCAGCCGCTTTTCATCAGCTTTAGGCGTGCACGATTTTGTCAAACGTATCCAATATACACAATACGACAAGGCAGCAGTCAATAAGGCTCAGCACGATATCACAACCTTGGCTTATGCGGAAGGTTTGCAGGCCCACGCCAAGGCAATTGAAGTCAGAAACGACAATAACTGAGAGAGTAGAGGAAGAAGTTATGAGACAAGCAGAAATTGAACGTAATACCTTTGAAACCAAAATTAAGTTAAGTCTTAACTTGGATGCTCAAGAACCAGTAGATATTCAAACAGGTGTCGGATTTTTTGACCACATGTTGACCTTGTTTGCCCGTCACGGTCGTATGTCTTTGGTGGTTAAGGCTGATGGTGACCTTTGGGTTGATAGTCACCACACTGTTGAAGATGTCGGTATTGTCCTTGGTCAAGCTCTTAAAGAGGCCTTGGGCGATAAAGCAGGAATCAACCGTTATGGAACGGCTTTTGTACCTATGGATGAAACCCTCGGAATGGCAAGTTTAGACTTGTCTGGACGTAGCTTCTTGGTCTTTGATGCTAGTTTTGATAATCCAAAATTGGGTAATTTTGACACAGAACTGGTAGAAGAATTTTTCCAAGCCTTGGCTTTCAATGTTCAGATGAATCTCCACCTCAAGATTCTCCACGGAAAAAACAATCACCACAAGTCAGAAAGTCTTTTCAAGGCTACAGGACGTGCCTTGCGTGAAGCCATCACAATCAATCCTGACATTCACGGCGTAAACTCGACAAAGGGGATGCTATGATTATCGTCATTGATTACGATGCGGGGAATACCGCAAATGTTCTGCGTGCCCTTGAAAAAATCGGAGTGACTGCAGAACTGTCTGCCGATAAAGAAAAAATCCTAGCTGCAGATGGGTTGATTTTACCTGGTGTAGGTGCTTATCCAACGGCTATGGCAGAGTTGGAGCGAAGAGGCTTGGTAGCTGTTATCAAAGAGGCAGTCGCACAGGGAGTTCCCCTTTTGGGAATTTGTTTAGGCATGCAGATTTTAACAGAAAAAGGGCTAGAACATGAAGAAACAGATGGTCTTGGCTTTATTCCAGGTGTCTGCTGTCCTATTCCAGCCAGCAAGGAGCAACCTGTCCCACATATGGGGTGGAATGATTTGGCTGTTAAGCAAGCCAGCCCTTTGACAGATGGTTTAGATGGCCAAGCTGTCTACTTCGTTCACAGTTATTTCACAGATGTCCCTAGCCAATACATTGATGTTACCGCAGATTATAGCATTGAAGTGCCAGCCATGATCCATAAAGGCAATGTTTATGGGGCCCAATTTCATCCTGAAAAATCAGGGGATATTGGCTTAGGTATTCTTGAAAAGTTTGCAGGTTTATGTAAAGCCTAGAAGCTAGTGAGAGCAAAGACTTTTTAGTTAGAAAGGATGGTAGGGGAGATGCAAATTCTACCAGCAATTGATATTAAGGATGGACAGGCTGTTCGTCTCTTTAAAGGAGATTTTAACCAACAAACCGTTGTCAATCCAGATGTTATTGAGCAGGCAAAGACCTTTAAGGATGCGGGCATTCAATTTATTCATGTCGTCGATTTGGACGGTGCCCTTGATGGTCGTGCCACTAACCGTGACTTGATTGCAGAGGTCAAGAAGGTTTCTGGACTTGGCATCGAAGTTGGTGGCGGTATCCGTACCTTGGAGCAGATTCGTGACTATTTGGAAGTTGGCATCGACCGTATCATTATCGGTTCAATGGCCGTTAAAAATCCTGACTTCGTTCGAGCAGCTTTAGAGGAATTTGGTGCCGATAAAATTGTCGTAGGTATTGATGCCAAGGCAGGGTTTGTCGCTACCGAAGGTTGGTTGGAAACAAGCAATGTAGACTACATCACCTTGGCCAAGGAAATGGAAAAGATGGGCGTAACCCTCTTTGTCTATACTGATGTTGATCGAGATGGCACACTGACAGGACCCAATCTTGATCACTACAAACGTTTGGTATCTGAACTCACAACCGCCAAAGTCATTGCTTCAGGTGGAATTGCAGAAGTAGCTGACTTAGATCACCTAGAAGAGATTGGTGTGGCAGGAACCATTGTTGGCAAAGCCTACTATAACGGTAATATCACATTAGACCAGCTCAAGGCTTTCGGAGGTTAATATGCTTAAGAAACGTATTATTCCCTGTTTGGATGTCAAGGATGGCCGTGTCGTAAAGGGGGTTAATTTTGTGAATCTGACAGATGTTGGAGACCCTGTTGATTCTGCGCGTGCTTACTATGAGGCTGGTTGTGACGAACTTGTTTTCTTGGACATCACAGCGACTTCAGATAATCGTGAAACAACGGTTGACATGGTGCGTCGTGTTGCCGATCAGGTCTTTATTCCTTTCACGGTAGGTGGTGGTATCCGTTCAGTCGAAGACATGAACAAGATGCTCAAAGCCGGTGCTGACAAGGTTGCCGTCAATTCCTCAGCCCTTGCCAACCCGCAACTAATCGCTGATTGTGCTCAAAAATTTGGGAATCAGTGTGTAGTGGCTGCGATTGATGCGAAAAAGATGGCTGATGGGAGCTGGCATGTCTTTGTGGCAGGTGGCCGTAAGGATACAGGTAGAGACCTCATCCAATGGGCTCAAGAAGTCGTCGCTTTGGGGGCTGGAGAAATTCTCTTAACCAGCATGGACAAGGACGGCACTAAGTCTGGTTTTGATTTGGAAATGCTCAATCGTGTAGCGGAGGTCGTCGATGTTCCAATCATTGCCTCTGGTGGTGCAGGAAATATTGAGGATATTGTAGAAGTCTTTGAAAAGACAACAGCGACGGGTGCTCTGGCAGCCTCTATCTTCCACTTTGGTGAGGTAAATATAGGCGAAACCAAACAAGTCTTGGCAAATGCAGGAATTGAGGTGAGACGATGACAGAGGTTAAACTTGATTTTGATAAACAAGGGGGACTTGTACCAGTCATTGTGACCGATTACAAGACGGGACAGGTGCTCATGTTGGCCTATATGAATGAGGAGTCCTATCAGTTGACCCTAGAGACCAAACAAATGCATTACTGGAGCCGTTCTAGAAATGAGCTTTGGCATAAGGGAGCCACATCTGGCCATTTCCAACATGTCAAAAGCATCAAGACAGATTGTGATCAGGACACCCTGCTTATCGCTGTGGAACAAGAAGGAGCAGCCTGTCATACAGGAGCCTACAGCTGTTTCTTTACGGATATATATGATGACAATCAAGATAGATAGGAGTAGCTATGTTAGAAACACTTTATAAGGAAGCCTTAGATCGTAAAAAGAATCCCAAAGAAGGGTCTTATACCAATTACCTTTTTGACAAGGGTCTAGACAAGATTCTTAAAAAGGTTGGCGAAGAAGCGACAGAAGTTGTGATTGGGGCCAAAAATGCTGATAAAGAAGAAATTGCCAACGAGACAGCAGACGTCCTCTATCACCTAGCAGTCATGCTCGTTGAAACAGGGGTTAGCCCTGAAGACGTTGAAGCCGTACTTAAAGCACGTCAAGGCAAACAAAGCAATGTCCATGACCGAAAAGAAGTAACGGATTATTAAGGATTATATCAATCGATTTGAACTAAGATGAAAAGCCTGAAGTGATATTCAGGCTTTTTTGCTGGATACATCCTAATCTTTTATCCTTCTAACTACCATAAGAAAGCGCTTTAAAATGCTATAATAGGAGTGAAGAAAGCTCGTTTTATTTGAAGGATTTGGTGTGCTTATTTATACAAATCATTGAGGAAAGGAAGGATGTCCTATGAAGAAAAATACTCCTAATATTTTAAAGCTTTCTTGCTTAGCTATTCTCCTCCTCTGTTCTATTCTTTTAGTTGGTTGTAAAGTTGTACTGCCAAATTCTTACTTCAAGGCTAGGGAAAAAACGCAAAAGATCTTGGCTCATAATGGTTTTAAGGGAAAGGTCCAAGTTAAGCTTATCAAAAAGGTGTTTCTAGATTCAGATGGTATTTATGTCGATTATACCTATTCAGAGGACACCTACGATAATCAAACCATATCATTAGATTCACAAATTACTTTTAACCTGGACTGGACAGTTAATGGTGAAGAATATGTGACCCCTGGTCATTACTGGGAAAGCTACTTACAACAAAAATCTGTAAAAAAAGAAGAGCAGAAACTCTTTAAGGAGCTTAAAAAGCAATCTTTAGGCCTTGATATCGAAGAATTCTCCTTCAGCGATAATACTACGATTAATCAAGAGGCTGGTAATCGTAAAAAGCATTTAGCTGAGGAAAACCGTAAAAACGGGAAGGATGATTTTTATGGGTATTATCAAATTCCTTATCAAACAATGATTGATGAACATATTGTTACTATGTCAATAAGAGTAAGTGATACAGAAAATACCAGTAAGAAAGATTTAGAAGAGGCCGCAACTAAACTGGATGCTAGCAAGCTACCTGACGGAGAGTACGAATTTTATTATTTCACAACTGATAAAGAAAATTCCGCTTATTATGACAATTCCGGATATATTGGCTATACCTTTAACATACAAGATGGCAAGGTTGTCCAAGATGAAGATGATTAGATGATACTTTGATTCCTGCGATAATCTCGCACTCCATACTGGCGGCATAGAAGTATAGGCTATAGCTAAGTGAAAATGTTAACCTCAAAACATACAAAAACATCTCCGAAAATCAGTCGGAGATGTCTTTTTGTCTTACAAATTCTTTTTCTTTTTAGCTTTTTTGGTTAGGGCAAGATCACAATTTTCAATGTTTGAAATCAGGTGATTCGTCAATTGGAAGTCGTCCACTTGGGGATTCAAGTCCACTTCGTAGACCAGTTGCATGATTTCACCTCCACCTGTGGTATTAAGGGAAATCAAGTCACATTCACTGGTGAAATTGAGCAAGGCTTTAGTGATTTTTTGATCAATCAAGTCTTGGTAGGGGACGTTAATGGTCAGGAGTCTACGACGTTGGTTGTCGGTACGACTTTGACGATTTTCCAAAAGAAGCCAAACAGCTAGAAGGAAAATGGTAAAGAGGACAGCCAGTAAGAGATAGCCTGTCCCAGATGCCAGACCAATAATCATGGTCATGAAGACAGCGATTAGTTCTCTGGAACCACTAGTCGCTGAACGAAAACGAATGAGACTAAAGGTCCCTGCCACGGCGATAGAGGTCCCCAAACTACCATTGACAAGGAAGATAACTAGGGTCATCAAACATGGAAGTAGGGTCAAACTGATGACAAATTCTCTGGTGTAGAGGGTCCGGTATTTGTAAGTCCAGGTTAGAGCCAATCCTAAAACAAGGCTGACCAGTAAGGCCAGCATGAGTTGAAGAGGACTAGCGGTTGCTGTCGCATCATTAAAGATAGAATTGAAGAGATTAGACATAGGCAGCAGCTCCTTTTTCTTGAACAGGATGTGGCCCGTAGTCTAGACCTTGAGACTTATGATAGGCACAGCTGTATTTTGAGAATTTCTGCTCTTCCAAACCATGTTTGTCTAAGATAGCTTGAAGCCATTCTGGCTTTTGGCCAGGTGCCTTGATTTCCATGATAATCGTATCTTCATCAAGAAGGGGAAACCCATGATTTCCCTTGAAGAGACTGACGTCTTCATCACGGTAAGTCAAATTTTGGTCAAGGGTAACACGAACTTTATTGTAGGCATAGCCTTCGATAGTCTCTTTTACTTTCATCGAAAAACGGTCGTAGTAGATATACATACGAGGTTTGAGACCTTCATCATAACGCTGACGTAAGTGGTGAATATCCTGTAACAGCTGACGATCGGTGATTTGACCATGATTCTTACCGTCTGTCATCAAGTTAGTGATGGCAAGCGGTGTTGAAACGAGACGAAACTTATGACCGATTCCTTCATCATCTTTGGCTTTTACCTCTAAAAAGACCTTACTATCAATTTTGGGATTGGCTAGGTAGGTACGCATGCGGATCTTCTCTTGACGATGATTACCATCAAGGGCATCTTGGATGACATCAAAATTATCCGTATCAAAGTAAATATTTGAAATGGTAGATGTCGGATAATCATCCTCTACCAAATACTCCTTAAGATCAGAGAGCAGGTCTTCAAGATTTTCCTTTGAGACCACATATTTTGTTTCAATACGTTTAAAACGTGTTTCCAATTGTTTAACCATGAAAAAACTCCTTTTATAGATAAGATACAAAGCCGTAAAGCAACTCCCAGGAAAATAGGGGGACCAGTCGCAGGAGTTTATCTCCAAGCAGGGCCCATCTTTTCCCCCCGAGTTGTAGGCGTGTTTAATTAGATAAGATTCAAAGCCTTCACTTTAAGATTTGGCTTTTATTTTTGTAGTAGAAAATTAAGTTGAGGGCAAATGTACTATTTTATATAGTACTTACTTGCTCGCCTATTAGTCTATGGGACTTTTCTGAAAGAAGTCCTAAGCCAAACTTTCACCAAACTTAACTTAAGATAAATTTTAGTTAACCTTTAGAAATGTTTTAGGTAAGTCCCGTAAACTGTAATCATCCAAACGAACCCGAGAGGAAAAATATATGAAATCAAAAAAACTAAAAAAATGGACGACTTTATTAACTTGTGCGACTGCCCTAACAGTCATGACAGCTTGTAGCCAATCAAGCAGTCAGTCAACTGGGACGACGTCAAGCACGACATCAAAAACAAGTGCTGTAACAGCAACGACCAGTAAGAAAACAAATAAGAACAACAGCAACTACTTTACTTCTAAAGATTCTGATACCTCTTATAATGAAAGTTCAGCTACTAAGATTAAGTTATCAGGCTCATCTGCGGATGTTTCAGGTGATGGTGCAGCCCTATCAGGTTCAACTGTAACCATCTCCAAAGCTGGTACCTACGTCATTTCAGGAAAATCCGACGGTGTGCAAATCAAGGTAGACGCTGGTGATTCAGACGATGTCCATATTGTTCTAGATGGTGCTACCATGACAAATACAAATGCACCAATCAACGCTACAAAAGCCGGGCATGTCTACCTAACGCTTAAAGATGGAACCACTAGCACCCTCTCTGATTCAAGTTCTAATAGTGATGAAGATGCGGATGCTGTGATTTTTTCTAAAGGAGATTTGACCATTAATGGTTCAGGTACTCTAAACATTGATGCCAAGAAAAACAACGGTATTAAAGCCAATGACAGCCTTCATATGACTGGCGGTACCTATAAGATTTCCTCAGTCGGTGATGCCTTTAATGTCAACGATGAACTCAACATCACAGGAACAACTATGACCATTGAGGCTGAAGAAGATGCTGTTAAGGTCGATAATGATGACGACACCTCAGTAGGTACCATGTATCTGTCTGACAATACCATGACCATCAAGGCTGGTGACGACGGTATTCATGCGTCCGGGGACCTGATTATTGATAGTGGTACTTACAAGGTTGAAAAATCAACTGAAGGTATCGAAGGTAAATCTGTGACCATCAATGGTGGAAATATCGATGTCTATGCAACGGATGATGGTGTCAATGCGGCCAATGCTAATGCCAGTCAAAGTGAGATTTTCTTCAAGATGACCGGTGGAACCCTAAATGTTGAGGTTGGTGAGGGTGATACAGATCCAATTGATTCTAACGGCGATATTATTGTATCGGGTGGAACGATCAATCTGACTGGTCAGTCTGGCTTTGACTTCGATGGTTCAGCGACCTATACCGGTGGTGACATTACTATCAATGGTGAAAAACAAACTAAGATTGAAAACTCAATGCCTGGTGGGGGTGGCCCTCAAGGTGATGGTGGTCCCCAAGGTGGTGGGCAACCAGGTGGCTTTGGAGGAGGTCACTAAAGAGTCATAGGATGAAACAGAAAGGAAGTGCCTATGTATATTATTATTCCAGCTTATGAACCAGACAAACGCCTGATTCAGGTGGTTCAAGATATTACCATAAAACTCCCTAAAGCCCGTATTATTGTTGTTAATGATGGGAGTGGTCCAGGCTATAACGACTATTACGACGAAACGGCTTTTATTGGAGCGACTGTCCTTACCCATCCTGTCAATAAAGGAAAGGGAGCTGCTCTTAAGACTGCTTTCGCTTATATTCAAGAAGAAGTAGTCGGTCAGCACCTTTCGGCTCAACCTATAGTCACAGTTGACAGTGATGGTCAGCACCTGATTAAAGATATTGTCCGTGTGGCCAAGGCAACCGAGGAAAATCCAAGTCATCTTGTCTTGGGTGCGCGTGCCTTTGTTGGTAAGGTACCAGCACGTAGTCGCATCGGCAACAAGGTGACTGCAGGGCTCTTCCATCTGATAACTGGTCAGAAGGTAACAGATACTCAGACAGGACTTCGAGGTATGTCAACCGACCTGATTCCATGGCTTCTTAACCTGGACGGCAATCGATTCGAGTACGAGTTTAATATGCTACTTGAAGCCAAAAAGTCAGGCCACCAAATCTCTGAAGTCCCTATCGAGACCGTTTATCTGGAGGAAAATAAAAGTTCGCACTTTCGGCCCATTCGTGATTCCATCCGTATTTACAGCCCTTTTTTAAAGTTCTCTGGCACGGCCGTCTTGGCCTCAGTCATTGATGCAACAGCCTTATTTGTGCTCTTTGCCTTGACGAAAAATCTGCTCCTTTCGGTCGTGCTAGCCCGTGTCATTTCGGCTTCCAGCCAGTGTTTGCTGAACGCCAATGTGGTCTTCAATCCGACAAGCTCTCTCTTTAGATCGAGTGTTCGTTACTTTATGTTGGTCTTGGTCCTCCTGGCCTGTAACTATTTCTTACTTAGTAGTCTAGTTGCTATTGGTTTAGGACTGGTTCTGGCAAAATTAGTCACAGAAACCTTGCTCTTTTTAGTCAGCTATAGGGTCCAACATAATGTCGTTTTTGCTTAATAGCTGACTTGAAAATCGCTAACTGATTGAATAGAGATAGCTTATTAAATTACCTCTAAAAACTTTCCTAAAAATAGAAAAAGACTACCGTTTTCTACATTCGGTAGTTTTTAATATTTGTCGAAATGTTTTTCAATTTACATTATGATTAAAAAGTTAAAAGGTCTGATAAAGTCTCCAAATGCTTGAAAAAAATATGCTATAATGAAATTGTTTGAATTATGTAGATTTTCATTCAAACTAGGAAAATGAAATGAGGACCTAAAATGGGAAAAAAGGTACATTATAAGCTTCACAAAGTTAAGAAGCAATGGGTGACGATTGCCGTCACTTCGGCAGCACTTGCCTCTATCGTAGGTGGTGCTACAGTTGCCAATCAAAAGGTTTCAGCTGATGAAACAACTCAACCAGTTGCCTCTACGACAGCTGAAAGCGATGTTGTCGTTGAAACGCATGAAGTAGCTGCTCCTGCAGCGACTGCTACGACAGATGCGACAGCAACAACAACTGACAAGGCTGCTGATACTGCAACGGTCGAAACTCCTGCGGCAGCAACCACTGCAGCAGATACAACTACTAATACTGCAACACCAGTAACAACAGATCGTGCAGCAGTAGCAAATGGTGCGACAACAGAAGCACCAGCTACAACTGCGACTGCGACAGATACAACGCTTACAGTAGCTGAAAAACCAAAATCTGGTGTTACTGAAAAAGAAGAAACAGCAGCACTCTCTTTGGACAACATCAAACAAGTTGATGGTAAATACTATTATGTCAAAGAAGATGGTTCATACAAAACAAATTTTGCTGTTTCAGTTAATGGCCAGTTGCTTTACTTCGGTAAAGACGGTGCTTTGACAAGCACATCAACACACTCATTCACACCAGGTACAACTAATCTAGTTGATGCTTTCTCTTCACATAACCGTGCTTACGATTCTAAGAAAGAAAGCTTTGAGTTGGTAGATGGTTATTTGACACCTAATAGCTGGTATCGTCCAGTCACTATTTTGGAAAATGGTGAAAAATGGCGTGTATCAACTGAGAAAGACTTTCGTCCACTTTTGATGGCATGGTGGCCTGATGTAGATACACAAGTTGCCTACCTCAATACTTTCTCTAAACACTTTAACCTTAACGCAACTTATTCAACCAGCCAAAGTCAATCTGAATTGAATGCAGCTGCTAAGACAATTCAAATTAAGATTGAACAAGAAATTTCAGCTAAAAAATCAACTGAATGGCTTCGTCAAGCAATTGAGTCTTTTGTAAAAGAACAAGACCAGTGGAATACTACAACTGAAAACTATACCCTTGCTGACCACCTTCAAGGGGGAGCTCTTCTTTATGTCAATAATGACAAGACACCTTGGGCAAATTCTGATTACCGTTTGCTTAACCGTACACCAAGTAACCAAGATGGTTCTCTAAATGGTACAGGAAGATACTTGGGTGGTTATGAATTCCTACTTGCCAATGACGTTGATAACTCAAATCCAGTTGTGCAAGCTGAGCAGTTGAACCAAATTCACTATCTTGTGAACTGGGGATCAATTGTTATGGGTGATAAGGATGCTAACTTTGATGGTATCCGTGTTGATGCAGTTGATAATGTTGATGCAGACCTTCTCCAAGTTTATACAAACTACTTCCGAGCAGCCTTTGGTGTGGATAAATCTGAAGCTAATGCACTCGCTCACATTTCTATCCTTGAAGCTTGGGATTTAAATGATAATGATTATAATCAAAAACATGATGGTGCAGCCCTTGCCATGGATAATAACCTTCGTTATGCAATTATGGGTGCACTTTATGGATCGGGCTCTTCATTGAAAGATTTGATTACTAGCAGTTTGACAGACCGTACAAATAATAGTAAGTATGGAGATACACAAGCTAACTATATCTTTGCGCGTGCTCATGATAACCTTGTTCAAGATATCATTCGTGATATTGTTCAAAAAGAAATCAATCCAAAATCAGATGGTTATACCATGACTGATGCTGAATTGAAACGTGCCTTTGAAATCTATAATGAAGATATGAAGAAGGCAGAAAAACGTTATACTATTAACAATATTCCAGCTGCCTATGCTTTGATTCTTCAAAATATGGAGCAGGTAACTCGTGTTTATTATGGAGATCTTTATACGGATAACGGCCAATATATGGCTACCAAGTCTCCTTACTACGATGCTATCACAACGCTCTTGAAGAACCGTATGAAATATGTTTCAGGTGGACAATCGATGAAAGTCGACACGTTCAATGGAAAAGAAATCTTGTCATCTGTTCGTTACGGTAAAGATATTATGACTGCTGACCAAACTACGGGTGTAGCAGAAACAAGTAAACATTCTGGTATGTTGACCCTTATTGCCAATAATCAGGATTTCTCATTGGGTGATGGTACTTTGAAAGTTAACATGGGTAAACTTCATGCTAACCAAGCCTACCGTCCATTACTTCTTGGTACTGATAAGGGAATTGTCACTTACGAAAATGATGCAGCAGCAGCTGGAAAAATTAAATACACTGATGCTGAAGGGAACTTGACTTTTAGTGGAGATGAAATTAAGGGGTATCGAACTGTTGATATGAGAGGTTATCTTGGTGTATGGGTACCAGTAGGTGCACCTGATAACCAAGATATCCGTGTTAAAGGTTCAGATAAGAAACTTGACAAGACATTTTCTGCTACTGAAGCATTGGACTCACAAGTTATCTATGAAGGTTTCTCAAACTTCCAAGATTTTGTTGAAAAAGATAGCCAATATACTAATAAATTGATTGCAGAAAATGCAGAACTCTTCAAGTCATGGGGAATCACATCATTCGAGATGGCTCCTCAATTTGTATCGGCTGATGACCGTACCTTCCTTGATTCTGTTATCCAAAATGGTTATGCCTTTACTGACCGATATGACCTTGCCATGAGCAAGAATAACAAATACGGTTCTAAAGAAGATCTTCGTGATGCCCTTAAAGCCCTTCACAAGCAAGGTATTCAAGCAATTGCTGACTGGGTACCAGATCAACTTTACCAATTGCCAGGACAAGAAGTTGTAACAGCAACACGTGCTAATAGTTATGGTACTCCAAAGGCCAATGCTTATATCAATAACACTTTATATGTTGCAAATTCTAAATCATCAGGTAAGGACTTCCAAGCTCAATATGGTGGTGAGTTCCTTGATGAGCTCCAAAAGAAATATCCACAGTTGTTTGAAGATGTGATGATATCAACTGGTAAGAAGATTGATCCATCTGTTAAAATCAAGCAATGGTCTGCTAAGTACATGAATGGTACTAATATCCTTGGTCGTGGTAATCGTTATGTTCTCAGTAACGATGCTACTGGTCGCTATTATCAAGTTACTGATAATGGCATCTTCTTGCCAAAACCTTTGACAGATCAAGGTGGTAAGACAGGTTTCTACTATGATGGTAAGGGTATGGCCTACTTTGATAATAGTGGTTTCCAAGCTAAGAATGCCTTCATTAAATATGCTGGAAATTACTATTACTTCGATAAAGAAGGTTATATGTTGACTGGTCGTCAAGATATCGATGGTAAGACTTATTTCTTCTTGCCAAATGGTGTACAGCTTCGTGATTCTATTTATCAACAAGATGGTAAATATTATTACTTTGGTAGCTTTGGTGAGCAGTACAAAGATGGTTACTTTGTATTCGATGTACCGAAAGAAGGTACTTCAGAAACAGAAGCTAAATTCCGTTATTTCTCACCAACTGGAGAAATGGCTGTTGGCTTGACTTATGCTGGTGGAGGATTGCAATACTTTGATGAAAATGGCTTCCAAGCTAAAGGTACTAAGTATGTTACTCCAGACGGAAAACTCTACTTCTTCGATAAAAATTCAGGTAATGCCTACACAAATCGTTGGGCTGAAATCGATGGTATCTGGTATGAATTCAATGATCAAGGCTATGCACAAGCTAAGAAGGGTGAATTCTACACAACAGATGGCTCAACATGGTTCTACCGTGATGCAGCTGGTAAAAATGTGACAGGTGCCCTTACTTTGGATGGTCACGAATACTACTTCCGTGCAAATGGTGCCCAAGTTAAAGGTGAATTTGTTACTGAAAATGGCAAGATTAGCTACTACACTGTAGATAATGGTTACAAGGTTAAAGACAAGTTCTTCGAAGTAAACGGCAAGTGGTACCATGCTGATAAGGATGGTAACCTCGCCACAGGTCGTCAAACAATTGACCACCTTAACTATTACTTCAATGCTGATGGAAGCCAAGTCAAATCTGATTTCTTCACTCTTGATGGTGGTAAGACATGGTACTACGCCAAAGATAATGGTGAAATCGTGACAGGTGCCTATAGTGTTGGTGGTAAAAACTATTACTTCAAAGAAGATGGTAGCCAAGTTAAAGGTGACTTTGTTAAGAATGCTGACGGTTCACTTTCATACTATGATAAAGATTCAGGGGAGCGTCTCAATAACCGTTTCTTGACAACTGGTAACAATGTTTGGTACTACTTCAAAGATGGTAAGGCTGTAACAGGACGCCAAAATATCGATGGTAAAGAATATTACTTTGATAATTTGGGACGTCAAGTTAAAGGTAGCCCAATCAGTACACCAAAAGGAGTGGAATACTACGAATCAGTTCTTGGAGAACGTGTGACAAACACATGGATCACTTTCCAAGACGGTAAGACTGTCTTCTTCGATGAAAATGGTTATGCTGATTTTGATAAATAATCAATCAATCTAATCTTAATCTGAGAGATTAAGTGAAAAACGATATGATTTGACATGAATTTATAGGTGAAATTTCTTGAAAACGAGAATCGTTTAAAGAAATTTTGCCTTTTTTTGCTCCTTAAAGAAAAAAATCTGACAAATATCAATTTTGAGTCAGAATCGTTGTAAAAGCCATTGTATCAAGGGGGTTGACGATTTTTATAGAAAATAGTTTCACTTATCAAATGATATGAAAATGAGAATTGAAAACATATGAAATAGGTGTGTTACAAAACTTTTCTAATATTACTGTTATGTTACATATAATTTATAAAAAAACAATTAATTTGAGAAATAGTTAGAAAATAATGATATAATGTAATTGTTTGAAATCGGATAGATTTCAGTCTGATTTTGACAAATAAAATCACGGGGAAAATTATAATGGAAAATAAGGTACACTATAAGCTTCATAAAGTTAAGAAGCAATGGGTTACAATTGCAGTTGCCTCTGCAGCACTTGCTACTGTCGTAGGAGGATTGTCTGCAACAACATCTTCAGTTTCAGCGGATGAAACTCAAGATAAGATAGTAACTCAACCAAATTTAGATACAACAGCCGATTTAGTTACTTCTACAGAAGCAACCAAAGAAGTCGATAAACGTACAAATACAAAAGAAGCAGATGTTTTAACGCCTGCTAAAGAAACAAATGCTGCCGAAACAGCAACTACAACGAACACACAAGCAACAGCTGAAGCAGCTACAACAGCAACAACAGCTGATGTAGCAGTGGCAGCTGTTCCAAATAAAGAAGCAGTTGTAACAACAGATGCACCAGCTGTAACAACTGAAAAAGCAGCAGAACAGCCAGCTACCGTCAAGGCTGAAGTCGTCAATACAGAAGTTAAAGCTCCTCAAGCTGCTTTGAAAGA
>OLRO01001225.1_pt1 | contig 15229 bp, 15 predicted proteins | sample 1673131 | NCBI WGS metagenome assembly OLRO01 (sample SAMEA3136757, study PRJEB25190) | human gut metagenome | biome: human gut; feature: human-associated habitat; material: faeces | place: Austria | collected 2013 | reverse complement strand
TAGAAGATGATGAAATCTTAAAAGGATATATAAAGGACGCCGAATATGATATTAATTATCAATCAGGAAAGAAAATTGATTATACAACTGACTTAGATGCAAAGAGATTATTAAAAAATTATGTGTTATATGCAAGATTTGCTAGATTATCAGAATTTAAACAACTGTACGAAGGAGATTACGTTGATTTACAAGCAAAGTACACAGCTACCATTATACAATGATGGTAAATTTGAAGTATTTGAAATAAAACAAACCGAAACAACATTACCAGTAGAATATATAAAATCAACAGGTAAATTTGTATGGTATGAAGAGCTATCAATTACCGATAGATTAAAATTTGAAGCTGATGAGCGAAATAAAAAAATAACATATAAATTGCGAATTCCACAAATTAAAGAATTAACATCTTTGCATGTTTTAAAAATAGATAATCAATATCATAGAATATATAATGCTTACCATTTTACGAATAAAGATGGATTTAAGCAAACAGATCTTACACTAGAGCTATATCCAAGACAAAAATTTGAAAAGGATGTGACAGAAAATGATGAATAAAGAAGAATTAATTGAACTATTAAAAAAGACTGGAGTTAAAGTAAATGAATGTATTCCAGAAGATATTCATATTAATGATGAAACAAGAATTTGTTTTTGGGAGTATGAATGGGAGCCACTTGTAGCAAGTAATCTTGAATATAACACAAAAGTTACATATCAAATTTCTATAATATCTAACAAACCAAGAAATAAGGCAGTATTAATGCTAAAAAAAGAGCTTGAGAAAAATGGATTGCATCCAGTAATACAACATGAAAAAGATATTGAAAGTAGAAGATGGCATTCATATTTTGCATTAGAGGTACTAGAAAACATTGAGTAATTTTGAAGGATTTACAGAGCTATCCGAGTATCTTACAGAAATAACAAAGGAAATGGATAATGTTACGGATATTTTAGAAATAGGAGCACAGGATTTTGTAAAAGATTTATTAAAACTACCAAAACCAATTTCAGGAATAAGGAAGTCTGGATATACACATTTAGTAAAAAGTTTTGCATATGCAAAACGAGATAAGGAAGTTGAAGTGGGTTGGGGCAAATATTATGGCAGAATGGTTGAAAATGGAACTAGCAAAATGTATGCCAGGGAACACCTTAACCCTTGTTTTAATAGAAACAAAGAAAAATATTACAAAAAAATGATTGCCAAATTGGGTTTTGAAAATTAATTTGGCATTTTATAAAATTATAAGAAAAGAGGTAAATATTATGGGAATAAAAACAAAGAAACCGATGGTAAAAGAAACAGTAGGAGCTTTATATTATTCATTCAACAAAGGGAATGAAAACGGAGATTTTGATGAAGCAAGTTATGAAGATGAAGTAGTTAAAAGTGAAGTTGTAAAAAATATAGCTACAACAGAAAATGCAGAATCTGTAATAGTTAGAGCCAGTGGAAAAGTATATGATACTGTAAATAGTAATGAATATATAGATATGGCAATTGAAGTAGTTGCATTTGATCCAGCAGATTTAGCGAAAATGAGAGCAGATAAAATTGGAGAGTCAGGACTTAATCGTTCAGGAGCAACTAAAAAAAGACCATTCTTCGCATTTGGAAAAGTTAAGAAATTATTAAATGGTGGAGTTGAATATGCGTGGTATCCAAAATGTCAACTTGTTGAAAATACCGATGATATTGCAACTAAAGAAGAGAACTTTTCTGAACAAAATGACACTATAACTATAAGAGCATATGATTATAATAATGATGAGGACAAGAAGACATGGGTTAACAGTGAAATGTCAAATTATCCAGAAGGGTTGACAGAAGATAAATTCTTTTCAAAGCCAATATTGACAGATGATGATTTAACTAATGCAATAGCAGCAAAATCACAAGAAGAAGTTGCTGGTGCGTAATAATAAAATAAATTAAGCTCTAGAAATAGAGCTTAATTGTTAAATTAGGAGGAAAATATGCAAATAGAATTAAAAAATGGCGAAATACTAAATTTAGAAGTGACACCACTTATTTTAGAATATTTTGAAGAGTATCCAGGTGGTGTTGAACAAATAAAAAAGGATGCACATGGAGAAAAAGATAAAAATGGATATACTAGAACTATGTACGCAACTAATCAATTGTTGTATGCAATAATTGCATCAAATTATGATACACCATTAACATATAGACAAGCGGTGCGACTTGTGAAATTGGAAGATATAGAAAAAATAGCTAATTTTGTTATTGAAAATATGCCTTCTGAAAATAAGAATAATTTAAATATAATAGAACGAAAAGCTAGACATAGAATATAAATGTCGAAATATGTCGAAATAATCTTCTTGAAATATTTTGTAATAAAATGTAGAATATTGATAAAAAGGGGGTTATAAATAATGACAAGAAAGATAATTTTTAAAATATTACTATTAGGAATTATAGTAAGTTTAGTTTTTATTTTTTCAGGGTGTGTAAAACAAGATAACAAAGAAAATTTAATAAAAAATTCGGAAGTAATGAGTGCAAAGGAATCAAACAGTGAGGAAGAAACTATAAATAACATATCAATACAAGATACAATATTAGAGGATGGCACTTTATTAACAATAATAAAGAATAATAATAGTTATGATATAGAATCTTTGCATATTCAACCAATTTTTTACGATTCTAATAATGAAGTTGTGGGAACAGCAGAATCATGGTTTAGAGTTGTAAAAAGTGGCAGTGAAGTTGCAATTAATGATTTTGATGTTCCATCTGAATTTAATAGATATGAAATTAAATTAAAAATAAAAGAAAAAATGGGATATGATGGTTATTCTGATAAGATTAAAGTGACATCAAAAGATACTGGAGAAAAAATAATGGTAACTGCAATAAATAATAGTAATGTTAATTTGGAAATGTTATCTATTGGTGTGGTTTTTTATAGAAACGGAAAAGCAGTTGGATTTAGTGAATCAACAGAATGGAATATTGAAAATGGAGATACAACATATTTTAATGTAATGTATCCATTCAATAAGAATTTTGATAATATTAAGTTTGATGAATATAAAGTGTTTATAAATTCAGCTTACAAAAATTATTAAAATGTCGCAAATATATTTGTGATAAAAGTATTGTCCATGACTTGTCTAGTTCTTGCAAAACTAAAGGAGTTGAAGACAAGTGACAAACAATGAATTAAAAAAAGTTGGCTTGGTGTTTACGCAGGAAGGTGCAGTTGATTTTAAAAAGAGTTTACAAGAAATTAATTTAGAGATGAACAAAAATTACAATCAATTTAAATTGACGCAGGCTCAATGGGACAAATCAACAACAAGTGCAGAAAAATTGAAAGCACAGCAAGAGTATTTAACAAATGCATATGCTATACAAGAGGATAAAGTAAAAACCTTGAAAATGCAATTATCTGAGCTTGAAAATTCTGAAAATAAAAACACCACAGCAATAAAAAAGAAAAGAAATGAGTTAACAAATGCTCAAATAAAGTTAGAAGATTATAAAAACAAATTAAAGGATGTTGAAAATCAGCTTACTAGTAATGGAAAAAAATTAGAAGAGTGGGGAGATAAAGTTCAAAAATCCGGAGATAAAATAGAAAAAGCAGGCAATAAATTGTCTGCTTTTTCTGCAGCTACTGCAGCAGCATTGGTTGGGGCTGCCAAAAGTGCAATTGATTTTGAAGATGCTTTTACAGGTGTAGAAAAAACTGTAGATGCAACACCAGAGCAATTGGCTGCAATAAAGCAAGGAATTATTGATATGTCAAAGGAAATTCCATCAAGTACAACAGAAATTTCAGCGGTGGCAGAGGCTGCTGGTCAGTTAGGAATAGAAACTGATAATATTTTAAGTTTCTCAAGGGCTATGATAGATTTAGGAAATTCAACCAATTTAACATCTGATGAAGCCGCATCGCAACTTGCAAAATTTGCTAATATTATGGGGATGTCTCAAAAAGACTTCGATAGATTAGGCTCTTCTATAGTAGACCTTGGAAACCATTTTGCAACAACAGAGGCTGACATTGTTGAAATGGCAATGCGATTGGCTGGTGCAGGAAAACAAGTCGGTTTAAGTGAAGGTCAAGTGCTAGGTTTAGCGACAGCTTTGAGCTCTGTTGGTATTGAAGCGGAAATGGGTGGATCAGCTATTAGTAAAGCAATGGTAAAAATGCAAAATGCTGTTGATCTAGGTGGCGGAAAAATGGAAACTGTACTAAAAAAAGCAGGAATGTCACTTCACGAAATGGAATTGCTGGCAGCAAATAGTCCAAAAGATTTTAAAGCATTAGCTGGTAGCTTAGATATGACAAGTACAGAGTTAAAAAATATGGTAACAGCAGGTACTAATCTAGAAGATTTTGCCAAAGTTTCAGGTATGACAGTAGAACAGTTTAAAAAGGCTTGGAAAGAAGATGCAGCTGGAGCTCTAAGTGCTTTCATACAGGGGCTAGGGCACGCAGAAGATAAAGGTGAAAGTGCTATAACAATGCTATCCGAAATGGGGCTGACAGAAGTAAGATTAAGAGATTCGCTTTTAAGAGCAGCTAATGCAGGAGATTTATTTACTAATGCATTAAGAACTGGAACTAATGCATGGGAGAAAAATACAGCCTTAACCAATGAAGCAAATAAAAGATATGAAACTCTAAAAAGCAAAATACAAAAGGCTGTGAATCAATTGCAAGTTTTAGCGATTACAGTTGGAAATAAATTAATGCCAACTATCGATAAAGGAATTGGAAAAATAGAATCAATTACCCAAAAAGTTGAAGGTCTAAATGATAGCCAAGTTGAGTGGATATTAAAAACGGCAGCAGTTGTTGTTGCAATAGGACCACTTGTAAAAATACTAGGAACTGTGACATCAACAACAGGAAAGGTTGTAAAAGGATTTGGAACATTTATACAAGCGGTTGGAGTAATGAAAGGAAAAGTTACAACTACTTCTACAGCAGTAAATGGATTGGCAGGTTTTATGACTAAGGTTATAAGTCCAACAGGTCTTGCAACAACTGCAATTTTAGCAGTTGCAGGTGCATTGGCATATATGACAATAAAAAATATAGAATCGGATAAATATATAGATGAATTAAGTCAAAAAATGAAAGATGCAAAAAAGGCACAGGATGATTATATTGCTAGCATAGATGAATCAACTAATTCTGAATTGGCACATATTGCAAGAGTAGAGGAGTTAAAAAACGAATTAGGATTAATTGTTGATGAAAATGGTAATGTAAAAGAAGGTTATGAAAAAAGAGCTTCATTTATAATAAACGAATTAAATGGAGCTTTAGGAACCGAATACAAAATGAATGGCAATATAATTGAAAGTTATCAAGATATAGCCAAAGAAATTGATAAAGTTATTTTAAAGAAGAAAGCTGATATTGTAATGGCTAGTGAAGCTAAAAAATGGGAGCAAGCATATAATGATCAACAAAGTGCATTGGTAGATCAAGCAACGGCATATCATGCACTTGAAGATGCAGCTAAGCTTATGGGAGTTAGTGTAGACGAATATAGAAAAAATGTTTCAGATGCAAACAAAGATTGGGATAATTTTTTACATAATGGTGGAGAACATACTAAATTAATGGAAAAATACAATAAAGCTGTAGTAGATGAAGCAAATAAATTAATTGATGGTTATGATACTGCTGAAAGTAGAACAAAGAAAAATGTTGAAATGATGAAGACATATGATGATAAACTTGCTAATTATACAGAAGGTGCTTATGATAAAGTTGTTAGTACAGTAAAAGCATCAACAAATGATTGGACTGATTATTCGTTACAAAAGTTAAAAGATACAATTAATTCTCAAGGACAAGAATTAAAAGATTACACAATGTTATATAATACTACGAATGATGCATTAGCTCAATCTAATAGAGAAACGGCAGAAAAGAATTTAAATACTTTAGCAGAGGAGTTGTCAAATCGAACAAATACAATACACGATCTAAGTCAAGATGAAATTGATGCGTGGAAGGCTTTGTCAGATAGTAGTTATAATGCATATCAGATAGGACTTAGCAAATGTCCTGAAGAGATGAGAAAAAGAATTGAGGCAGTTACAGGTGTAATATATCAGAAAACTCCAGATGTTTCTTCTGCAACAGAAAAAATGGCAAATGAGGTAATAGCACGATTGGATAAAGATGAGGCTTTCAGAAATGAAGCTTTAAATAGTATGTATGGCTACCTGAATGGATTAAGTAATAGTGATTTAAGAAGTTTATTAACTGCAGCAGGTATACAAGATGTTGATAAAGTAATGGAAGGAATAAGGGCTGGAAATCTAGCAGAAGAAGAAGGAAAGAAGATTCTAACAAGTCTAAATAATGGATTAAGCAGTGGTGCTTTTCAAGGTTCTTTATTTAAAACAGCAAGTAATATTGCTCAAGGTATAGCAAATAGATTATCAGTTAAATTTAATGTAAGTGGACTTAATAATGTTTTCAAAACTGTTACAGGATTTTTACCAGGCTTCAAACTAGGTCTGGACTATGTTCCAAAAGATAACTATGTAGCAAGACTGCATAAAGGAGAAAGAGTCTTAACTGCGGAAGAAAATAAAGAGTATACAGAAGCGGAAGAAGAAAGTAAAAAGAGAAATAGTACAAGTGTAGTACATACAACAAATGTAGCTTCGAACAATGAAACAATTGAAAGAATATTAGAAACAAATTCAAAAATGGTTACATTATTGCAGAGAATATTAGAAACCAATAATAAAAGCATTGTACTTGACACTGGAGAGCTAGTAGGAGCAACAGCAGATAAATATAATATAGAGCTAGAGCGAATAAGAAGAAAAGATGAAAGGGGTAGTTAAATGGAAGAATATATTGAATTTTTTGATATTAATAATAACCTAATATTAAATACATTTAAAGACTTTGGTTTGTTAATACAAAGTATAACTATTCCAGAAGCGGAAATAAAAGAAGAAATAGAAGAAATACCAGGTTCGAGTAATATATTAGATTATACAGAAGCTATAAACAATGATGTTAATTATAATAGAAGACCAATACCAATAGAGCTATCTGGATTTAAACATAGAAATGAATTTTTAACAGTCTATAGTGAATTTTTAAATAGATTACACGGTAAAAAAGTTAAAATGATTTTAAGTGAAGAGCCAAACTTTTATTGGATAGGTAGAGTTTCTGTTGGGGATATTAATGTATACAACATAACGAGATCATTAACACTAAATGTAGTTTGCGACCCATATAAATATGAAATAAATAGTTCTGCAGATGACTGGTTATGGGATCCATTCAATTTTGAAAATGGAATTATAAATGAATGTAAAGATTTAGAAATTAATGGAACTTTAGATATAACAATATATGGAAGAAGAAAACATGTAATTCCAACGTTTAATATAGCAGGAAATGTAACAGTAACATTTAACAATGTAACATATGAACTAACAGAAGGAACAAACGAAGTACTAGATATTGAAATATTGCCAGGTGAAAATAAATTAAAATTTGAAGGAACTGGAACTGTTACAGTTGATTATAGAGGAGGTAGTTTATAATGTATCAAATAACATGTGATAATCAAATTTTATATGATATACGCTCTAGGGACAGAATTGTAACATCTCCTAAATTAATACTAGAAATTGGAAAAAATGGCAGTTTAAGCTTTAGAATACCACGAACAAATCCAATGAGAGATAAAATAAATCTAAAGAAAAGCATTTTTAAAGTTTTTCAAATTGATGTTGTAAACAATAAAAAAATATATCATCAATTGTTTAGAGGTAGCGCATATTCTACGGAAGAAGACTTATATTTACGAGGAACTGTTGATGTTGAGGGAGAACTTGCATTTTTTAATGATAGTATTGTTAGACCATATAACTGGACTGGTGATGTAGAGCCATATTTCCAAAAACTTATAAATGAGCATAATACAAGAGTGGATGATACACGAAAATTTATTGCAAGAAAATGCACTGTTAAAGATTCAAACAACAACATTACTAGAGCAAACGAAAACTATCCAACCACAAAAGAAGAAATGAACAATAAATTAATTGACTTACTAGGAGGACATTTTGAAACTGAAGAAATCGATGAAGTCATAGATGGAAAAAGGGTTGAAAAAATATACATAGATTATTTAGCAAACTATGATAAATACAATAAACAATCAATTGTTTTTCAGAAAAACTTGATAGATTTTACAAAGTGTATAACAGCACAAGATGTAAAAACAGTAATAATACCATTGGGAAAAAAGCTAGAAAATGGCGATTATACAACAATAAAAAGTGTAAATAATAATAAGGATTATGTAGAAGATCAATCTGCAATATCCATTTTTGGAAGAATAGAAGGAACAGTAAACCACGAAAATGTTACTGTTCCTTCTACATTACTAAAAAGAGGAATAGCAGATTTAGCAAATAGCATAAATACAGAAACAACAATAGAAGTAACCGCAGCAGACCTGCACGAATTAAATGTTAACATAGAAGCACTAAGAGTAGGCAGAATGACAAGAGTTATATCTAAACCTCACAAATGGGATAAATATATGCTATTGTCTAAACTAGAGCTAAATCTAGATGATATAAAATCCAGCAAGATTACATTAGGAGCAACATTAAAAACATATACAGAAAAACAAGTAGAAGAGCAAAAAAAAGTAAATACAATAACAACAGATATAAAAGGAATAAACAATACAGTTGAATCCGTAAACAATGAATTAAAAACTATAAATACAGTTATAACAGAGATTCCAACAGAATATGTAAAAACAGAAACTTTTAATAATTTTAAAACGGAAATAAATAACAAAGTTGGAAGAATATATAGAATTAAAGGAAGTGTAGCAAGCTATAACGTATTAATCAAATTAACAAATATTGAAATTGGAGATGTATACAATTGTAAGGATACAGGAGCAAATTATGTATTCACGGAAGAAGGTTGGGATAAATTTTCTGAGAATTATGATTTTAGTATTTATATTACTAATACGACAGCAAATAAAACATTTGCAACAATTGAAAATTTTAATAAATTAATTGAAAGAGTTGATGCTTTAGAAAAAAATGAAGGAGGTACGAATTAATGGGTACTATTAAAAATTTTATAGAAAAAATAAAAAGTGCAAGATATGGCAAAGATGTAAGACAAAGCATAGTTGATGCAATAGAGCAAACATATGACGATGCAATAGCAAACGGTCATACGGATATGGAAGTTGCAAAGGCAAGAGATACATATAATGATTTAAATAGTAGACTAGAAGCTGATAAAAATAAAATGGAAGAAAAAATAGAAAATGAGGAAACAGATAGAAAAGAAGCATTAGAAAATATACAAAAACAGGTAAACGGATTAGCAAGTGGAAGTCCAAAGGGAACATTCGAAACAAAAAGTGCATTAGAAACTGCAAATCCAGAAACAGGCGTATATATTATAAGTAAAGATGGTCATATTTATAGTTGGAATAAGAATGGAAATAGCGCCATTGATTTAGGTGTATACCAAGCGACTGAAATAGCTGAAAAATCAATAAATACTTATCATTTAAGGGATGATATTTTATCTAGAACAATAAGAAATTATTATGCTAAAATTGGAGAAATTGAAACAGGAGGAGTAAACGAAGATGGAACATTAAATACTTGGAATTGGTTATATAGATCAAGATTCTCTTGTAATTATGGTATGTCTATAACATATAGACATTATACACAACTTGATAAAATAGCAATCGCTTTCTATGATATAAACAATAATTTTATATCTGCTGATTATGTTGACACTGCAGATGGAACTAAAACTTTTGAGGTCCCTTTAAATACAAATTATGCTTATTGTGTAAGTTATAGCAAGAATCTAGAAAATAGAATAACAATAAACGATAAAATTGTTATAATTGATGAAAAAGACGTTTCTTTTAACGATTACCTTGAAAGTTTGGAAAAGTCCGTTAAAATTTTTGATTTTGAAGATATAAAAGACGGAATTGTTGATGATAAATATATAAATTATTCAACCGGGGCTATATCAACACTTTCTGGATTGAAAGCTACTGATTTTATAGAATTACATTTTAATAATTGTAATGTTTTATTATTTACTGATGAAAATTATTTTACAACTGATGCTGATGATGTTAGAGGACTAGCATTTTATAATAAAGATAAAACTTATATTTCAGGTATTCAATATAATAGATCATTTAAGAATAAAATGTATATTAAAATACCAGAAAATGCTTTATATATAAGAATGACATTAACTAAAAAAATAGTAGAAACTGAAAATTTAAAATTGATATATTGTAACTCAATGGAGTTGTTTAATAATTATATAAATAATACTAGCGAAGAACTTGATAATATAAAAAATGAATTAAATACGATTACTAAAGATGAACACCCATTAGATAAAATAATAAGCGATGGTGGTTTCATGAATATATTTCAAAAAGTCGTTTGCATTGGCGATAGTTTGACAGCTGGGCAATTCGAAGCAAATAACACAGGAACAACAACATATAATACTAAATCAGATTACGGTTATCCAAAACATTTACAAAGAATTTTAAATAATACAGTAGAATCTTTCGCTAGAGGTGGTGCTTGTGCTTCAAATAGCGAAACTTCTGTTACAGATGGACACTCTTGGATTAATATTTTTGCAAATCAAGCTTTTACAAGTGAAAACAAAGCAGAATGTTATATTATTGCATTGGGAACTAACGACATTGGATATTATGGCTCATTTAGTGGAAATGTATTAACTGATATTGATGCAAGTGATTATAATAATAATGCTAGAAATTCAGTAGGTGCGTATGCTGGTATAATTCAAAGAATTAAAGAATTACAACCTAAAGCAAAAATATTCTGTGTAGGTATTCCAAATACAAGAAATTCTACAACTACAATTACATCTGCAAATGAAAAAATTAATGAAATATGTAATATGTTTAATGATGTTTATTTTTTAGATATGCAAAAATATGGAGTTCAACCTGAAAATGTTGCTAGTTACAAATCTATTTATTACTTAGGTGGTCACAGAAGTTCACAGGGATATTATCAGTTGGCGAAAGAATATTCTAGCTATATTGATTTTATAATTAGAAAAAATCCCAATGATTTTAAACAAATACCGTTTATTGGTACTAATTTGAGTTATACATAGGTTTATAGGTAAATCCTTTTTTAAAACCTAAATATATTATATAAGGAAATAACAATATGATAAAAGATTATATAAGTATACTTTCTGCAATAGAGAAATTCGGAGGGCTAGTAATATTAGCCTTCCTTTTTATTTATGTTTTTTTTACAGATAGAAAGAAACAAGAGCAGAAAGATATTGAATTAAAAGAGGAAAAGAAAAATAATAATGCGGTATTATCCGAATTATCTGCATCAAATCGAAATATAGCAGAAAGTTTAAATTTATTGAAAACAAGTATAGATAATAACACAAATGAGTTCAAACAACACGATGAAAGGGCAATACAGCAGTTTAATGTTTTAAATGAAAAGTTAATAAAAATAAATGAAAAATTAACCAAAAAATAGAAAGGTGGAATAAAGATGAGAAAGAGAATATTAATAATATTGGCAAGTATATTAGCAATAATAGCAACATTATGCAATATTTATATACCAAATCATAAAATCAATAACACAATACAAGAAACACAAAATATAATACAAGAAGAAATAAAAAATGACAATGTAACAGTATCAGAATATGTCTATGGAGAGTCAAATGATGTAAAAGATGCAACAGTAAATAATAAAGAAGATATTTCTACAAAGCAATTACCAGAAACAACAGAAACAGAGGAAAAAAATGTTGAAGAAGAAATAACAACGGAAATAGATGCTCAAATAGAGCAAGAAAATATAAGTTATAATGGAGCTAGTACAGGAAATGGACTAGCTCTTTTAGGTGCATATCAAGGACTAACATACTATTCACAAGCTGATTCAAGGTGGGCAAGTGTAATGTATTCTAGCATAAATGATCCAACACAAACAATGAAAGCAAGTGCTTGTGGTCCAACATCTGCGGCAATGGTTATTTCTAGCTCTAAAGGCAGTATATTACCAACAACATTAGCAAGTTTAGCAGTAAGTAATGGATATAGAACTAAAAATTCAGGAACAGCGTGGAGCTTCTATCCATTTATAGCAGATTACTTTGGATTTAGCGAATATTACACAACAGATAAATTAGAAAATGCATTAAATTATCTATCTCAAAAAAACAATGATGGAACTAGCAAATATTATATAATATGCAGTTGTGGTAGTGGTTTATTTACATATAACGGACATTACATAGTACTAACAAGTTTAGATGGAGATACAATGCAGGTATATGATCCATATTTATACAATAACAAATTCGCAACAGCAACAAGAAAAAAGGCAAATGTAACTATATCTGGAAATTCCGTATTTGTTAGTAAAGAAAATTTTAGAAAATATGCAAACTATAAAAACTTTTGGATTTTTTCTAATGATAAAGGAAGCGGAAACACTAATAGTACTACTATAAATAATGTAACCAATTATACAAAATATGTTGCAACAAAAAGCTCAAGTTTAAATGTAAGAAAATCAGCAAGCATTAATTCAAGTAGGATTTATTCGCTTGCGAAGGGCACTAAAGTAAACGTGATAGAAGTTAGTGGAAATTGGTCTAAAATAAGCAGTCCTGTTACAGGTTGGGTAAATACAACATATCTTTCATCTACTAAAGTGTACTCAATAGTGGACGAAAGTTCAAAGAATTATAAAATTGGTACATATAAGGTAACAAGTAATTTACATGTTAGAAGCGGTCCAGGAACTAATTATAAAATGAGAAAATATACACAATTAACAAAAAATGCTAGAGCACAAAATAAAAGATTAGGCAACTATTATTATAGTGGATATAAGAAAAGTGTAACTTGTACAGTAACACAAGTTTATGAAAATTGGGGAAAAACCGCAAGTGGTTGGATATGTTTAGATTACTGTAAAAAGATTTGATTATTAATTTTTTTTTCGGTTATAATTTATATAATAATATGTTTTTCTTTTTAAAATCATATAAAAAAGAAACTTTACTTTTTTTTATTTTTGATATATACTATTGAAAATGTATAAATAATAAACTTTTATTGTAGGGAGGAAAATATGTCTACTTTCTTTATGCCTAAAAAAATTAGTAGTAATTTACAAGGAATAAATAGTTTAATTAGAATTTATAATAGACTTATAGAAGAAAAAGATAGTAGCATAATTCTTGATTTCAGGTGGACCACTTGGTTTTCTGGCGAATTGGTAGCTTTATTTGGTGCAATAACTTATAATCTAAAATATAAGTATGGTAAACTAATCACTCTAGATAAATGTTCAGATGATATAAAAAAATTATTCATAGGAAATGGATTTTCTATTGTAATATCGAATATGGAAGATGGAGAAACCATAGATTCTGCTGTGAAATTTAAGTATTTCGAGAATGAGTTAAACAAGGGAAATTCGGAATGTTTTAACAAATATCTAGATGAGGAGTTTTTTCCAAAATTAGATCTTGATAAGGATGAAACCACATATATAACATATAATCTAAGTGAGGTCTTTGTAAATGCTAGAACTCATGGAGAAACAAATAAAATATTTTGTTGTGGACAAAAATATCCAGAAATAAAAAAGATTAGATTTATGATAGTAGATCTAGGTATAGGCATTCCAAAAAATGTTAGAAATATAATAGAGTTTGTAGATTCTGAATGTATAAAGTGGTCAGTTGAAAAGGGAAACACAACAAAAGATTTAAATAATGATACTGGAGGTTTAGGCTTATATACTGTTCAAGAATTTGTAGATAAGCATAATGGAGATTTAAGTATAATCTCATACAAAGGAAAATACAATTATAGAAATAATATTACAGAAGAAATGTTATACAATTTTGATGGTACTATTGTGTATATAGATTTTGATTATTCAATGCTACAAGATGTAGAAAAAATGTTTAAACTTATTAAAAAAGATGATATAAATTGGGATTTTTAGGAGGAATTATGTTTAATAAGGATTTGAAAATAAAGATTAAAGATTATACAGATGGGGAATATGGTCATAACCCTGAGCAGGGAGAAAAGATTGCGCAATATATAAAAGAGAATTTTGATAGTAAGTCTAAATTAATATTAGACTTTGATGGAATTAAATCTATAAATACTGCATTTGCAAATAAAGTTATATATGGGTTATACAAAAACTATTCAACTGAGATACTAAATAAGTATTTCGAAATAAAAAATTATAATGAACTTATAAAAGAAACAATAAGAAGAGTTATAGATAATTATAAAGAGGTAAATGGGAATGATATGTAGTAGATTAGTTGATGAGTCACATCTCGTAGAAAAGAAAAACAAATATTTAGTAGATACAAATATTTTGCTGTATTTATATGGTGATGCTGCATTATCAACAGAAACTGAAAAAATAAAAATGTTATCGAATAAATTTAATCGAGCTTTAGAGGTTGGATGCGAAGTTTTTGTACCAGCAGTTGTTATAGGAGAATTTATTAATAGGTATCACAAACTGGAATTTAACCACATGAAAAAAGTTAATTTATCTGTAAGAGATTATAAAAGGGATTATAGAGACAAGCAATGTTATTTAGATAACAATAAGTATATAGTTGAAGATGTTGTAAAAAAAATAATATTAGACAGATGTAAAGTAATTAGTGATGGATTAGATAGAGCGAATCTTGAAAGTATTTTTTCTATAAATGAAAACCAAGAATTTAATGATAATTTGATTATAGATATCGCTAATAGAAATAATTTATATTTAATATCTGCTGATAAAGACACTAAGAAAATTCGAATTAGATAAAAATGTTAAATATTAGTATAAATAAAAGAGTGGAGACTTTTATAAAACAAAAAACACTGTAATTAGCTTATAAAAAGCTTACAGTGTTTTTTGGCTTTTTTCAATGGTTGGATTTGTTTAAAATATTGTTAAAAAATTTAAATTTAGAGCAAAGAGGAGCTTAATGCTCATTTTGACTACATTTTACACAAAATCCATTTCCAGCATCTCCATTTTCAAAATCATCTTTTGCATATATTGTTCCACATTTAGGACATGTGAAAAAGTTACCAA
>OLRO01001214.1_pt1 | contig 15325 bp, 8 predicted proteins | sample 1673131 | NCBI WGS metagenome assembly OLRO01 (sample SAMEA3136757, study PRJEB25190) | human gut metagenome | biome: human gut; feature: human-associated habitat; material: faeces | place: Austria | collected 2013 | reverse complement strand
CAGCTTAGATTTTGTGGAAACGCATCTTTTTTGTACTTTTGGGAAAAATAAGGCAGGAATGACTGAGCGAAAGATCATACATATCGACATGGATGCCTTCTTTGCAGCTGTAGAGCAGAGAGACAATCCGGAACTTCGGGGCAAACCGGTAGCGGTGGGCTTCGACGGACCTCGTGGTGTGGTTTCTACAGCCAGCTATGAAGCTCGAAAAAGGGGCGTTCACTCGGCGCAATCCATTGCTCAAGCCAAGCAGCGCTGTCCAGATCTCATCATCGTGCCGTGCCGGCATTCTTATTATGCAGAAATATCTCATCAGATACATCAGATATTCCAGGAATACACCAATCTCATTGAACCCATCTCCATTGATGAAGCCTTTCTTGATGTAACGCAGAATAAGAAAGGGATAGAACTGGCGGTGGATATTGCCAAAGAAATCAAAACCCGTATCAAGGAGGCAACCGGACTCACCGCCTCGGCAGGCATCAGCTACTGCAAGTTTCTCGCCAAAGTGGCTTCTGATTACCGCAAGCCCGACGGCATCTGCACCATTCATCCCGACAAGGCGCTCGATTTCATCGCCCAGCTGCCTGTAGAGGATTTCTGGGGTGTGGGCAAGAAAACACTGCAAAAGATGCATTTCATGGGTATCTTCAACGGAGCAGACCTGAGGAAAGTATCCGAAGAACATCTGGTAGAAGTGTTCGGAAAAGCCGGACACATCTTCTATGATTTCGCAAGGGGGATAGATGAACGACCTGTCATCACCTACCGGGAACGGAAATCGGTAGGCTGCGAACAGACTTTCCTGGAGGATATCTATGCCAAGTCGGCAGTGATTATCGAACTCTACCATACGGTTCTTGAACTGCTGGAGCGAATCGCCAAGAGCGGTTTTGAAGGAAGGACCTTAACCCTAAAGGTGAAGTTCTCGGATTTCACCCAGATTACCCGCAGCATCTCTCAGGAGAAGATTCTGACGAAAAAGGACGATATCCTTCCCCTGGCCAAGCGACTGCTTCAACTGGTAAATTACTCTTCGAGCCGTCCCATCCGTCTGTTGGGCCTATCCGTAAGCAATGCCACCTCAGAAGAAGCCCGGAAGGAAGACAAGGAGAACAGTACCCTGAAACCTGAGTACCGGGAGCTGGAACTCGAGTTTAAGGAATGGAAAGAATGAGAAAGGTGATGAGAAGGAGATGAAATGAAAGAAGAAAAGGAGATAAGCCCCGAATAGAAAGTGAAAAGCAGCTGACAGGCATATTCCTGCAGCTGCTTTTTCATTTTTACTGTTTTTTTTTCCAAAAACTAACTATTCATTTTCCAAAAACTAACATAAACCAATCTTAAACAACTAACTAACATTTTCCCAAAACAATCTTTTACCTAAAAGAAACTAATTACCTCTGAAAAACAATCCTATAAACCAAAATAACTAAAACCTATATACTTACTAAACCTATGAACTTACTAAATCTTAAACTTTATAAACCATTAAAACCTAAACTTAAAAACTTGCAAATATTACTACCTCAAATACTTGAAACAATTTATTAACTTCAAATTTCTGGTGCAAAAGTATAAAGATTTAGCGAAAGTCATGGATAATTATCGTTCAAAAACTAGAAAAAAATGGTACTTTGCACTCTTTTCATCGAAAATGAACGATTTTTGCACCTTTCCCGAACGATTTTTTGAATCGCTATCGGTTATTTCCTTGAAAAAGAGTAAGGAGCATCATCTTTATGAGTACCTCGCTGCAAGTTTGGTTGCTCAGAAAGTCGATAGGTAATCTGTGTTCCCTGCATCAAAGAACGCATATCAAGATAGTTATGCTGGTAAGATTTGCCATTCAGCAACATTTCATCCACATAGCATCCCTTGCCTTCCGACTGGATATCTACTTCCTTGCCGTTCTCCAAATGAAGTTTCATCGACTTGAAATAAGGAGTTCCCAACACATACTGGCCACTTCCTGGACAAACAGGATAGAATCCCATCGCCGAGAAAACATACCAGGCTGAAGTCTGACCATTATCCTCATCACCACAATAGCCATCAGGAGCTGGCGTATAAAGCTTGTCCATCACCTGGCGAATCCAATACTGAGTCTTCCAAGGCTGACCGCTATAGCCATAGAGATAGATGGCGTGCTGGACAGGCTGGTTGCCATGTGCATAATTTCCCATATCCATCACCTGCATCTCACGGATTTCATGAATCGTATATCCATAGTAACTATTATCGAAGACAGGAGGCAGGATAAAGACAGAGTCGAGCATCTGATTGAAAGCATCCTTACCACCCATCAGCTGGATCAATCCCTGAGGATCATGGAACACCGACCAGGTATAATGCCAGGCATTACCCTCAGTAAAGGCATCACCCCACTTCAGAGGATTGAAAGGAGACATAAACTTGCCATTCTTCAATCTGCCACGCATCAGGGTTGTTTCCTTATCAAACACCTTCTGATAATTCATCGCACGCTTGGCAAAAGGCTTCAGCTCCCTAGCCGACTTTCCCAAAGCCTTACCCAACTGATAGATGCACCAGTCATCGTAAGCATATTCCAAGGTACGGGCTACACTCTCATTGATCTTCACATCGTATGGCACGTAACCCAACTTATTGTAATACTCATATCCCAAACGTCCGGTAGAGTTTACCTGTGGATGAACAGCCTGGGTACCATGAACCACAGCCTGCCAAAGCGTCTCCATATCATAGCCGCGCAAACCGGAAAGATAAGCATCGGCTACCACAGAGGCAGAATTATTACCTACCATACAACCACGATGACCCGGACTCGCCCACTCTGGCAGGAAACCACTCTCCTTATAAGTATTGGCAAGACCTTTCTGAATCTTCACGTTTTCAGATGGATACATCAGGTTGAGAAGAGGGAAGAGACAGCGGAAAGTATCCCAGAAACCAGTATCCGTGAACATATAGCCCTTCTGAACCGTACCATTGTAAGGACTGTAATGCACGATTTCGCCAGCAGCATCCTTCTCGTAGAAAGCACGAGGGAAGAGTACCGAACGATAGAGACAGCTATAGAAAGTACGGAGATGATCGATACTCTCATCCTCGACCTCTATCTTTCCCAGAACTTCATTCCAGCGCTGACGGCCCTGCTGTTTGAGCTGATCCATATCCGCCTGTCCCAATTCCTTGAGATTCTGCATAGCCTGAGCACTGCTGATAAACGAAGAAGCTACACGTGCCTGAATTTTCTCTCCACGCTGACGGGTTTTGAAAGTAATGATGGCACCCACGTGGTTTCCCTTCTGTTCGCTGGCAGAAATCAGTTGACCATCCTTCACACTGACAAATGCATCAAAGTCGTGATCGAACTCGATGACAAAGTAATTGCGGAAATTATCAGGTACTCCCCCACTGTTGCGGGTAGAAAAACCGATTACTTTCCGTTCAGCAGGAATCACCTGAATGCAACTTCCCTTGTCAAAGGCATCAATCACCACATTTGCCTGATCAGTCTTCGGGAAGGTGAAAGCCATCAAGGCAGCGCGCTCCGTAGGGCACAACTCTGCCGTTACATCATAGTCTGCCAGATAGACACTATAATAATAAGGTATAGCCTTCTCTGCCTTGTGAGAGAACCAGCTGGCTCGCTTCGCCTCATCAAAGACCGGTTTACCCACGGTAGGCAAGAGAGAGAACTGACCATAATCATTAATCCAAGGACTTGGCTGATGCGTTTGCTTCAATCCTCTGATTTTTTTAGCTGAATAGGTGTATTGCCATCCATCCCCCATCTTTCCGGTCTGAGGAACCCAGAAGTTCATACCCCAAGGCATTGCTATGGCTGGATAAGTATTTCCTGTAGAAAGCTCGGGGTTGGAATCTGAACCCACGAGTGGATTGACGAAATCTACGGCATTCGTTACGTTCACCTTGACTGCATGTGCCAGCAAGGTGAGACATACAAATAGTAATAAAAGTGATTTTCTTTTCATTTTCTTCTGAAAATTAGTTATTATTAGAAACTACGTAAATTATATGATGTCATATTATACATTTCCTACATCTCCCGGTAAAATGCCATACTCATCCTTAAAACACTTGGTGAAATAAGAAGGAGCAGAGAAGCCCACATCATAGGCAACCTCGGAGACACTCATACTGCGGGATTCCAGCAAACGCTTTGCTTTCGCCAAGCGAGCCTTGCGGAGCAGATCAACGACAGAAGAACCCGTCATCGCCTTCACCTTGCGATAAAGCTGGACGCGGCTCAAGCCTATCTGCTTACCGATATCCTCGACGCCAAACTCGCTATCCGAGAGATTCTTCTGTATGATGGCGTGAAGCTGTTTCATAAACTGCTTATCACGATCTTCCAGATGAGAATCGGCGATTTCCTGCTCTGCCTCCAGAGTGCCCTGGAAAAGATGCTTCAGAAGTTTGCGCTGCTTCAACAGATTCTCTATACGTGCCAGGAGCACCTTGCTGTGGAATGGCTTGGTGATGTAGGAATCGGCACCATGTTCATAACCCTCGGCACGATGCTCTTCCAGATTCTTCGCCGTAAGCATGATGACAGGGATATGAGAGGTTGCCGTATGGGTCTTCAGATTCTGGGTAAACTCCAAACCGTCCATCACCGGCATCATCACATCACAAATCACCAGGTCGGGAACTTCCTTCTTGGCAACATCCAGTCCTTCCTTACCATCAGCAGCTTCCAGAACGATATAATCATCCTGCAGAAGGGTATGCTCATACTGACGGATATCATTGTTGTCATCGATAACCAAGACGGTTGGCTTATTCGCATATTCGCTCAGCACCTGCTGTACTTTTCCACTTTTTCTCTCTCCATCGTCGATATATTGCAGTTCTGACTCACTAATCAAAGTTTTACATTCTGATAAAGAAGCATTTACAGAGTTATCCACATTATCCACATCCGTGTGGATAACTAGCGACTTATCCTCCTGCTCACGAGGAATCACCACGAAAAAGTCGGATCCCTTACCCAATTCACTTTCTACACGAGCCTCGCCATGATGCAATTCAACAAACGACTTCACCAAAGCCAAGCCGATGCCCGTACCGCTTGCTGCTCCCTTAGCCTGGAAGAAACGCTCGAAAATCTTGCCAGCCTCTTCCTGCGAGATTCCCTTACCGGTATCCCTTACATCCAGGCGGAACTTTCCATCCTCATCTTTCAGAGATACGAAAATATCGCCACCGGCAGGTGTATATTTCAAGGCATTGCTCAGAAGATTGAAGACAACACGAGCTATCTTCTCCTTATCTGCAACCACCTCCTGAGAACCGACAGAATCAGTTATATCCAAATGGAGCTTGATTTGCTTACGTTCAGCAGTAAGCTGGAAATCGCCTACCCACATTTTCAATGCTTTCACCAGATCGAAGCGATAGAGAATCAACTCCATCTTTCCGTTCTGAATCTTTCGGAAATCGAGGATACTGCTCACCAGTTGCTGCAGAGCTACCGCATTACGCTTCACCATCTTTAAAAGTTCACGACTCTTTCCCTTGATACCACTGTCCTCCAGCAGCATTTCCACAGGATCGGCAATCAATGTCAATGGAGTACGGAGCTCATGACTGATATTCGTAAAGAACACCAGGCGGGAATGGGTGAGTTCCAACACCTCCTCGTTCAGTCGTTTCAACTCCGCGTTCTTGCTTTCCAATTCCCCATTCACTCTTTTCAACTCTCCATTGGTTCTCGCCAATTCCTCATTCAGTTTAGCCTTCACCACATAACTGCGGAAAATCATAGCAGCAGCGACTATACAAACCAGCAAGAACAGGCACAAGCCTATCAACATCACTTTCTGGGAATTATAGTCAGAAAGATACCGATCCACCTGTTTATGCAAAGCCTTCAGATTATGAGCCTGTCGTTCAGCGTCTCTGGCTTCCATCAACGTAAGTTCCGCATTTTCCTGGGTAATGATAGATGTACTGAGATAGTTTTTCCGCTCAAAAGGCTGATGCTTCAGGATCTTCATCGCCAAGGCAATTACCTCATCACCCTTGGTAGGATAAAGATAGGAAGCCTCGAAGATGCCATCGCGCACCAGCTCCAGGCCACCACCCTTGGTAGCCATTCCATCAACACCCGTAAATTTATAACGATGCTGCAGCCCCATCTGCTTGGCAGCCTCGTAGGCGCCCCATGCCAGACGATCGTTGTGAGCAAAGACATAATCAAAATCCTGTGTCTTCTTCAGGATGCGCTTCATTGCCTGAACGCCTCCTTCCTCCTTCCAGTTGCCTCCTTCAGAAGCAATCACCTGGATACCCGGATATGGTTTAATGGCATCCATGAAACCAAGATGGCGCTCCATGGCAGGCGAAGATCCATCCAATCCACAGATTTCAACAATGCGTCCCTTACCCTGAAGCTTTTGAGCTATAAAGGTACCCATCGACTTACCGATATGATAGTTGTCGCAGCCGATGAATGCAGTATATTTATCGGTATTGGAGATACGATCATACAGAATCACCGGGATTCCCTTCTCGTAGGCACGCTCCACCGCCTTGGAAATCGCACTCAGCTGATTAGGAGAGATGACCAGCAAATCCACGCCCTCATCCACGAACTGATTAACCTGTTTGTTCTGCAACACATTGTCATCATTCGAGGAAGCAAGCTTCACAATCAGAGAATCATTGAGATATTCTCCCATCTTCAACTCATCATTGAGCTTGTTGCGCCAGATATCCTCGGAGCATTGGGATACGCCAATGACAAACTTCTTTGGCTGCTGCTTGCATGCTGCCAAAGAAAGTCCCAAACCTATATATATAATAAGGTATAAATATCGTTTCATATATATTGTATTGTTTAAATTTATAGATTGATAGGCTCTAAAAGAGTTGCCTCTACAAGAGTTTCGGTGCAAATTTACTATTTTTTTTTGGATTTTAGCGCATTTGGTACGTTTTTTACAAATTAAGGTTCATTTTTTATAAAGAGAATCTACAGAAATCATCGTATCTTTGCAGCGGATAAAGGAAACAACTCCTTCTTCCGAAAACAGAGAATCAATAAAAATAATACAATAACTAGAGAATAGATAACATTAGTATAAACAACAAAACTAACTATATTATGGCTGAAGTTAAAAATTTTAGAGTAGAGGCAGACCTTTTAGGTGAACTCAAAGTTCCTGCTGAAGCACTTTACGGTGTACAGACACAGCGCGGTATCAACAACTATCACATTTCCCGTAAGACTATGAGAGCTTACCCTGATTTCATCATCGCTATCGCTTACGTGAAGTTGGCAGCTATCGAGACCAACCATACCCTCGGTGTAATCAACGATGAAATTTCGGGTTCTATCTCTCAGGCTTGCCGCGAGATCATCGAAGGCAAATGGCATGAGAACTTCCCTATCGACATGGTACAGGGTGGTGCTGGTACTTCTGTAAACATGAATGCCAACGAGGTGATTGCTAACCGTGCACTCGAAATCATGGGTCACGAGAAGGGTGACTATCAGTTCTGCTCTCCTAACGACCATTGCAACTGTGGACAGAGCACCAACGACGTTTACCCAACCTCTATCCGTTTGGCTTTGATTCGCATGAATACACACCTGGTAGGTGCTTTGACTGGTTTGATCAGCGCATTCCGCTACAAGGCAGACGAATATGCAGACGTTATCAAGATGGGCCGTACCCAGTTGCAGGATGCAGTTCCAATGTCTTTCGGTCAGGAATTCAATGCATACGCCAACAACCTGGAAGAGGAAATCCTCAATCTGGAGCGCAACGTGAAGCTCTTACATGAGATCAATATGGGCGGTACTGCTATCGGTACAGGTTTGAACGCTGTTCCTGGCTTTGCCAAGCTTTGTGCTGCCAACCTCAGCAAGTTGACTGGCGAAAACTTCGAAACAGCTACCGACCTGGTAGAGGCTACCCCTGATACCGGTGCTTACGTAAGCTACTCTTCAGCTCTGAAGCGCTTGGCAATCAAGCTGTCTAAGATTTGTAACGACCTACGCCTGATGGCTTCTGGTCCTCGCTGTGGTCTGAACGAAATCAATCTCCCTGCTAAGGCACCAGGTTCTTCTATCATGCCAGGTAAGGTGAACCCTGTTATCCCTGAGGTAACCAACCAGGTTTGCTTCAAAGTTATCGGTAACGATGCTACTGTAAGCTTCGCAGCAGAGGCTGGTCAGTTGGAGTTGAACGTAATGGAGCCTATCATCACCGAGAGCCTCTTCGAGAGCTTGACATGGATGAAGAACGCTATCGAGACTTTGACTTCTGAGTGTATCCTCGGCATCACCGTCAACAAGGAGCGCTGCTACGAGATGGTAAAGAACAGTATCGGTATCGTTACTGCCCTCAATCCTATCATCGGCTACAAGAAAAGTACTAAGGTTGCTAAGGAAGCTCACGCCACAGGCCGTTCCGTTTATGACATCGTCATCGAACAGGGCATTCTGAGCAAGGAAGAGCTTGACAAGGCACTCGATCCTAAGGAGATGTTGCAGGCACACAAATTTACCCTGAAATAAATTTTTCCATAACCAGTCAGCTTATTAGCTGACAAACAAAAAACCTGTAAGCGTATTCTCACCAAAAGAATATAGCTTACAGGTTATTTGTTATACATAAAGCTTAAATGCCGTGTAAGGGCAAAAGCCTTCAACATCAACCTTGGTTCCGATATGCCAGCGGCGTCATTCCCGCTCTCATCTTAAAGAAATTCGTCATAGCACTCTGATCGCTGAAATGCAGATGGTCTGCTATTTCTCCCATCGTCATGTCCGATTGCTTCAGGAGATTGCAGATTTCCTTATAGAGCAGGGAAGTGATGTGATCATTCACGGTGGTTCCCGAAATATCCTTGATCATCCTGGATAGATAAGGTGCAGAGACATTCAACTTGTCGGCATAGAACCTGATCTGCCGCTCGGTCTTGAAATAACGATACAGAAGATGAAGGAAAATCTCATAAACTTCCTTCTTGTGACGTAAATCGCGAGTCACCGATACATTCTCGTAAGGAAGTTCCGAAACCAAAAGCTTCAGGACATTCACCATCGACTGGATCATCTCTACCTTGTAGATGTGCTGATGACGCACGATATCACGAATGATGTGAAAGATATCGATGGCAGCTTTCTGCTTGTCATCCGATAACTGATACACCACATCGGCCGTAATCTCCTCATCCACCAGGATGCACTCAGCCTCAAAATCCCTCGACATCTCGGAAAAAGCAATGACATGCTTGGGCGAGACGACCAGCAATTCACCTGCCGAAAGCGACCTGCCGGAATTATTGGCTTCAGTATTTTGCTGAAGTACCCCCATTTTGATTCTTCCCCTGGTCACCAACACGAGTTTCGTGAACAGGGTGCGCTCTAGAGCCATCTCTATAAAATCCTTTTCGCATAGATCGTCTATATAAATATGTGCGGCATAAGCCCCAAAGATACTTTCAAGATGGTGGCGAGCGGCAAACTCTTTTAAATTGTAAACTTGTTGCTGCTTCATAAAGACTCAAATTCTTAGTTGGGGGCAAATTTACTATTTATTTTTGAAAAATGCAAGAAATGTATGGATAATAAATGTGAAGAACTTCTAACAGATTCGGTTATCAACAATCGTTATCCCAACAAGGCTAAACAGATTATCAGGTACTTATATTTCTTTTCCACAGTTATCAACACCCCTGTGGAAAACTTTATCAAGACTTTTGTGGAAAAATGGGAAAAGTTTGGCGCACAAAAAAGACACTAACTAAAAAGTTAGTGTCTAAATGTAGCGGGAGGGGGCCACGATCCCTCGACCTCCGGATTATGAATCCGACGCTCTAACCAGCTGAGCTATCCCGCCATCCTTTACAAGTCATTTCTGATTTGCGGGTGCAAAGGTACAACAATTATTTGGTTCCACCAAATTTTTTCGGAGAAATTTTCGAAAAAAGTTTGTTTTTTCTTTTTTTTGCTCAAATTCCGACCTATTTACACCTATTGTATATATAAAAAAAGCGAAAAAGAAAGGATTTCTATTTTTTTTGTGTAACTTTGCAGGCTGAAACGATAGCTGTTTACCTCAAAATGACGAGAAAACAGCTTACTAGAAAAAAAGAAATGCTTAGAATTAAGAAATTAGACATATTTATAGCCAAGCAATTTGGACTTCTCTTTATGGGAACCTTCTTCATCTGCCAGTTTGTGCTGATGATGCAGTTCCTGTGGCGATATATCGACGATCTCATCGGAAAGGGAATCTCGATGGACGTGATGGCGCAGTTCTTCTGGTACATGGGTCTGATGCTCGTACCTCAGGCATTGCCGCTTGCCATCCTCCTCTCCTCACTGATGACTTTCGGTAATCTCGGCGAAAGTTCAGAGCTCACTGCCATCAAGGCTGCCGGCATCTCTCTGATGCAGGCTTTCCGCTCGCTCATCGTCATCACCGTCATCATCATGTTCGGATCCTTCTACTTCCAGAATAATGTAGGTCCTCACTCCAACCAGAAGCTGGCACAACTCCTCATATCCATGAAGCAGAAGAGTCCGGAACTGGAAATCCCGGAGGGCATCTTCTACGATGGAATCCCGAACTGCAACCTCTATGTGCAGAAGAAGGATATGAATACAGGAAAGCTCTACGGCATCATGATCTATCGCATGACAGACAGCTACGAAGATGCCGCCATCATCCTTGCCGACTCGGGAATGCTGCAAAGTACTGCCGAGAAGAAGCACCTCGTGTTGAGTCTCTACAGCGGAGAATGGTTTGAGAATATGAAGAGCAGCGAATTCGGCAACAGTGCTGCCGTACCATACAGAAGAGAGACCTTCGTTTCCAAGAAGATCGTGCTCGACTTTGATGCCGACTTCAACCTTACCGATGCCTCGTCGCTTGCCAACAATGCCAAGGGAAAAAGTCTGTCGGAGATCTTCCACTCCATCGACTCCATCAACGGACTGTATGATTCCATAGGAAAGAACTATCTTTCGGAGGCAAATGCCCGATTCTACCGCACGATACAGGTAAACAAGGTAGATTCGCTGAAAGAAATCAAGAAGGGACAAACGGAGAATTTTGACACCTTATATAATAAGCTCTCGAACGACAAGAAACTTCGGGCACTCAATGATGCACAGATGACAGCACAGCAGGAGCTCACCGACCTCAACTTCAAGGCAATGGTTACGAGCGATGCCGACTATATCATCAGGCAACACAAGATAGAAGCTATCAAGAAGTTCACGCTGGCACTCTCCTGCCTGATCTTCTTCTTCATCGGAGCCCCACTGGGTGCCATCATCCGAAAGGGAGGATTGGGATTTCCGGTCATCATCTCCGTATTCGTGTTCATCATCTTCTACATCCTCGACAATACGGGCTACCGAATGTCGAGACTGGGAACCTGGACCATCTGGTTCGGTCAAGGACTGGCTCCAGCCGTACTGGCACCAATCGCCATATTCGTCACCTACAAGGCAAGCAACGACTCTACGGTGTTCAATATGGAGATGTATAAGATGTTCTTCATGAAACTGCTCGGTCTCCGTATCAAACGCCACGTCTTCGGCAAGGAGGTCATCATCGAAGAGCCGAAATATACAGAAGATGCACAGCGACTGGAAAAGCTCAACAGCGATATCTATATATATAATAAGGTACACGAGCTGAAGAAGCTTCCAAACTTCATCAATGTGTTCTTCAAATACCAGCCCGACAACGAAATTGAACGCATTAGCGATGAGCTTGAAAACGTGATAGAGGATCTGACCAATACCAGGAACAAGGTCATCCTTCACAATCTCAACCTCTACCCTATTCTTGCGACGAAGGCTCATACCCGCCCATTCGAACGCCAGTGGCTCAACATCCTTGCAGCCATCATCGTACCTGTGGGCATCGTACTCTACCTGAGAATGTGGCGATTCAGAATCCGACTCTACCGAGACCTGAACACCATCAAGCAGAGTAACGCAAACATCATCAGTCAGATAAAGGAAATGTAACTATAAAAAGTATCAAACAAATGGCAGATATTAAACTAAATAGCATCGAAGATGCAGTAAAGGACTTCCAGAAAGGTAAGTTTGTCATCGTTGTAGATGACGAAGATCGCGAAAACGAGGGCGACCTCATCATCGCCGCTGAAAAAATCGACGCGGAGAAGGTAAACTTCATGCTCAAGAATGCAAGAGGTGTGCTCTGTGCCCCTATCACCCTGAGCCGATGCGAGGAACTCGACTTGCCTCACCAGGTATCAGACAACACATCCATGCTCGGCACCCCATTCACAGTTACCGTGGACAAGCTGGAGGGCTGCTCAACAGGAGTATCAGCCCACGACCGCGCAGAGACCATCAAGGCTCTTGCTGATCCGGCATCTACCCCACAGACATTCGGTCGTCCAGGTCACATCAATCCTCTCTATGCCCAGGACAACGGCGTTTTGAGAAGAAGCGGACATACTGAGGCAGCCATTGACCTCTGCAGAATGGCAGGACTCTATCCTGCAGGCGCCCTCATGGAGATCATGAACGAAGATGGAACCATGGCACGCCTTCCACAGTTGATGGAGATGGCAAAGGAATGGAACCTCAAGATCATCTCTATCAAGGATATGATCGAGTACAGACTCAAGAAGGAATCGCTCATCGAGGTGGGCGAAGAGGTAGATATGCCTACAGAATACGGACACTTCCGTCTGATTCCTTTCCGCCAGGCAAGCAACGGACTTGAACACATGGCACTCATCAAGGGCGAATGGAAGGAAGATGAGCCTATCATGGTCCGTGTACACTCTTCTTGCGCCACAGGCGACATTCTCGGAAGCAAGCGATGCGACTGCGGACAGCAGCTGCACAAGGCGATGCAGATGATCGAGAAAGCCGGAAAGGGTGTAGTCATCTACATGCAGCAGGAAGGCCGAGGCATCGGATTGATGAACAAGATTGCAGCCTACAAACTGCAGGAAGAAGGATACGATACCGTAGATGCCAACGTACACCTCGGTTTCAAGCCAGATGAGCGTGACTACGGATGCGGCGCACAGATGCTCCGCCACCTCGGCGTGCACAAGATGCGCCTGCTCACCAACAACCCTGTAAAGCGTGTCGGTCTGGAGGCTTATGGACTCGAAATCACAGAGAATGTGCCTATCGAAGTAGTACCAAATGAGTACAACGAGCGCTATCTCAAGACCAAGAGAGACCGCATGGGGCACACTTTGCACCTCTGATAATGTAAATTATGTTATTATTTTGCATCAAATCGCGAAATAACGAATAAATTTCTTCCGAAAAAGAAATAAAATGCTTAATTTTGCACACGATTAATTAACAATAAAATAGAATTATGGCACAATTATCTGATCGTCTTAACAGATTGGCACCATCAGCAACGCTGGCGATGTCACAGAAGAGTAGTGAAATGAAAGCTCAGGGTATCGATGTAATTAACATGAGTGTAGGTGAACCAGACTTCAACACGCCTGACAATATCAAGGAGGCTGCGAAGAAGGCTATTGATGAGAACTTCTCACGTTACTCACCAGTTCCTGGTTATCCTGACTTGCGAAAAGCTATTGTTGCCAAATTGAAAAAAGAAAACGGACTTGACTACACAGTCAACGAGGTAATCGTGGGCACCGGTGGCAAGCAGTGCGTATGCAACGCCGTACTGGCTCTCGTAAACCCTGGCGACGAGGTAATCATCCCAGCACCATATTGGGTAAGCTACCCACAGATGGTGAAATTGGCAGGCGGTACTCCAGTCATCGTAAACGCAGGTTTCGACCAGGACTTCAAGATGACAGCCGAGCAGCTTGAGAACGCAATCACCGAAAAGACCAAGATGCTCATTCTCTGCTCACCAAGCAACCCTACCGGAAGTGTATATTCCAAGGAGGAGCTGGCAGCATTGGCAGAGGTTCTGAAGAAGCACCCAGAGGTATTTGTGTTGGCAGACGAGATCTACGAGCACATCAACTATATCGGCAAGCATCACAGCATTGCACAGGAGCCTGGCATGAAGGAGCAGGTGATCATCGCCAATGGTGTATCCAAGGCATACGCCATGACAGGATGGAGAATCGGTTTCCTCGCTGGTCCAGAGTGGATCATCAAGGGATGCAACAAGTTGCAGGGTCAATATACCAGCGGTACCTGCTCAGTAAGCCAGAAGGCTGCTGAGGCAGCCTACACACTCGACCAGGGTGCTGTAGAGGAGATGCGCGTAGCTTTCGAGCGTCGCCGCAACCTCATCGTGAAACTCGCCAAGGAGGTTCCAGGACTTGAGGTCAATATGCCACAGGGTGCCTTTTATCTCTTCCCTAAGTGCAACAGCTACTTCGGCAAGAGCAATGGTGAGAAGACCATCAACAACTCTACAGATTTCGCAATGTACCTTCTGGAGGAGGCTCACGTAGCCACAGTAGGTGGAGATGCCTTCGGTGATCCAGACTGCTTCCGCATGAGCTATGCTACAAGCGATGAAAACATCGTAGAGGCAATCCGCCGCATCAAGGAAGCTCTGAGCAAATTGAAATAAAAATAGGAGAAAAGAGTCCTAAAAAGGTCAACTTTGTAAGAAAAAAGCGAGATATTGGTAAAAAATGAGCCAATATCTCGTTAAAACTTCTTAATTAGGACGATAGTTTCTCAATATTTATTATCTTTGCCAAAGGAATTTGGATAACCTAAGCGTGTTTATTCAAGACAACACAAACTAGGCATACAAAACAACTAAAATAGAGCGAGAAATAAATAAGACATATTAATAATTTATTAACTAATAATTTAAAAAAGTAAAAATTATGGCAACTACAAAACAAGCAGCCCCAGCTAAGAAGTCTGCGGGCTTTCAGGGAGTAAGAGGCGCATTCTGGATCATCGTGGTATGTGCTATCATCGCATTCACATTGTTCTTCACATGGTTCGGTAATGACATGCACTTCCAGGATCCAGGTGTACAGGATCACCCAGCAGACATTTGGGGTACTATCTACAAAGGTGGTGTAATCGTACCAGTTATCCACACATTGTTGCTCACAGTGTTGGCTATGACTATCGAGCGTTGGTTGGCTCTTAAGACAGCTACAGGTACAGGTGCTCTTCCTAAGTTCGTAGCAAACATCAAGTCTGCATTGAACGCTAACGATTTCGCTAAGGCTGAGCAGCTCTGCAACAAGCAGCGCGGTACAGTTGCTAACGTAGTATTGGCATCTTTGAACGCTTACAAGTCTATGGAGTCTGGTGCTAATGCATCATTGAAGAAGGCTCAGAAGGTAGCTAAGATCCAGCAGGCTCACGAGGAGGCAACTC
>OLRO01001212.1_pt1 | contig 15340 bp, 18 predicted proteins | sample 1673131 | NCBI WGS metagenome assembly OLRO01 (sample SAMEA3136757, study PRJEB25190) | human gut metagenome | biome: human gut; feature: human-associated habitat; material: faeces | place: Austria | collected 2013 | reverse complement strand
ATGAATCCTGCTGCTGGTAGGCTTGTGCGAACTCCATAACATTCTTTGCAAGAATAATGACACCAACAGCACCAATGACTGCAATGATAAGTGTCTTTAAGTTCTCAAGCGGCTGTGTTACTGCGGAAGTACCTGTACCTGCTGCAAAACAAGTAGTGCTCATAAGCATTACTCCCATAAGTGCTCCGGATAATGCCGGAACGAATCTCTTTTTAAAGTGAATGAATCTGCTCATCATGCCTTTCTCCTCCATCTGATTGTTGTTAGTTGTAATAATCTGTTCTTTTCTCATGTCGTTTATCTCCTTTTTGATAAAAAAATAAGCCAGCAGGGATAATCCCTAACTGGCTGTTAAAAGTTACTCTATATGATCAGGCAATGCCTGTTGTAATGATTAAATCGGGCTTTCCCCGATGTGTTTAGCTGTAACCCCCTCCTTTCAAGGTGCAAAAAAAGCACCTTAACCATATTGGCTAAAGTGCTTTTATTAGTTCATTATTAAATTGTGTGTGAATCAGACAAACTTGAATTTTTCTTGTTAATTATTTTTTTGATTGTGGCGTTTCTTATTCCACAGTGAACCTACCAACATACCGATTGCAGAGATTATTGCTCCGGCTACAATCATTCCCAAGTCAGGGGCATTCAGTTTGTAAAAAGCAATGTTGTTTGCCATTTTGAATGTGCCATATTCAGCAAGCATATACATTACGCCAAAGAAAAGAGTGAATGCCCATTTTCCTTTTCCCCAAAAGTTATTTTTACCAATAACAATAGACACAATAAATGTGGATATAGGAAGAATAAACCAAAGAAACATCAAACTGTAACCCATAGCGTCACTTCCACTTGTAAAAAACCAGAACACTATCATTGCAAACGCCCAAATCAAGAGATAGGAGAGAATCGTAATAATCTTGTTTCTGTTGGCATTGCTTTTCACAACATTCGTACTTTCTGCAAGATAATCATAATAGCTTTTCATTTTTTGTTCTCCTTTCAATAGATAGTCAAGAGAGACATCGTAGCATTCGCTCATTTTAATGACGCTGATAATATCTGGATAGGATTTTTCATTTTCCCAATTTGAGATGGTCTGACGACTCACACCCAACAATTCGGCAACCTGTTCTTGCGTCAGCTTTTTTTCAATTCGGGCTGCCTTGATTTTGCATCCAATATCATGCTCCATGCCACTATACCTCCTTGCACTTTTATTGTAGGAAAAACACTCACTATTGTCTACAAAATAGCTTTGACATCACTTATTATGCGTGTCAAAATCCTTTTACATCTGCCAAATTCCGGTTTGTAAAACATATTCATTTCACATAGGCACAGTATACCACATTTCCTGTGCCTATGCGATAACATTTACTGCTTCTTTCTGTATGAACTCATCTTCTCCACAGTAACCTCCGGATAAAAGTAAGTAAGAATCGTTGCCTTCGGAACTCCTGCCGCAAGTGCCTTCTTCACTTCCTCTTTCTGCTCCGGTGTATATGACCAGTGCAGCATTCGGTTTGTGATTGTATCCTCCCACTTAGGCTTTTCCCTCTCAGGATTCCTTACAGGCTTAGTACCAGCACTTCCATTAGAAGAGTTAGCACATTCTGTAGTATCAGACTTCTGTGACTCATCGACATACTCAAGCTCATTTGCCTGCTCCCTGTCAATCTTTGCTTTCTGCTCTGCCTCATCCTGCATGGAGAATCTTCTGCTTAATTCCGCATCACCAAGCATCATAAACTGCTCATAGGTAAGAGAATCTATATACACATTCTCGCCCTTATCCTTCAGCTTTTCATAATACTTAACTGCCTTGTCTGAAAGAATCTCAAATGGCGGACCGATAAGATTATCTGCTCCTCTTATCTGATGAACATAAGGCTCTCCCTTGCCATCTGCTGTCTGGTTAAACATCGGATGATTGAATGGTATGAACTTATTGTCCATGATAGGATCAAATCCACGGATAAAGATAATACACTTTTTGTTATCCAGCTTTCTGACTTCATCGGGTGTAAACAATTCTCTGCCTAATACATCATAGTTTCTTGAAGAGCTTCCCTGTCTGCCCTTTGTTTCTCCACTTGACTTCTTATCAATCGTACCTTTTCCAAGCAGCTCTGACACATACTTATGCGTACTCTGCTCGTTTCCACCGAGATAGATGAACGTATCGCAGTTGCCGGGAATTGTCTCCCAGGTATCTTTAAAAAGTGCTTTTAACTGGGCAAAGTTCTGAATAATGATAATACTTGAAATCTCACGGCTTCGCATTGTCGATAACAGTGAACAGAAGTCATCTGGCAATGCGACATTCGCAAATTCATCTAACATAAATGTCACATGGATTGGCAGCCTTCCACCACAATTAAAGTCTGCCTGATAGTACAATTCCTGAAATATCTGCGTGTATAACATACCGATAATAAAGTTATAGGATTTGTCACTATCCGGGATTACACAAAAGAGTGCTGTCTTTGTCTCCCCATCTCCGTTTACACCAATACCGATATCGGACAGATTAAGCTCATCTTTTGAGAGTAATCGTAAAACCTGCTTATTCTCAAGAAATGCAAGTCTTGAGTTGGCACTGATGATAATGGAACGGACGGTATCTCCTGCACCTCTCATACATTTGTTGTACTGCTTTACTGCCGGATGATTAGCTCCAAGCGGAGAACTTTCCTCTAAAAACTTCATACGCACATCCAGCTTTGATGCTTTTCCCTGTTCTGTAACCTCTGCCTCTCCAAGAAGTTTAAGTACTGTCTCAAAGTTTCTCTTTGCCGGCTGTACCTCCAGCCACACATAATAAAAGATAGCCTGTAAGAACAATCCTTCCGCTTTTTCCCAGAACGGATCACTTGGTGTCGCTCCCTTTGGTGTCGTATTGCTGATAAGGTTTGTAATCAGCTTGACCACATCTGTTTCCTCTCTGATATAGGAAAATGGATTGTAACAGTCTGATTTATCCATCTCCAAAAGATTGATGATTTTTACATTGTACCCGTTATCCTTTAACATCTGCCCACAGCTTCTTAATATCTCTCCCTTTGGATCGGTACAGATAAAAGAACAGTTATGCGGCATCTGCATAAGATTCGGTTTTACTTCATAAAATGTCTTTCCTGCTCCGGAACCGCCGCAGATAAGTATATTTCCATTGAGCTTCAGCTTTCGGAAATCCAGCGACATTTTCACATTCTGACTGAGTATCCGGTTGAAATTCTCATCTTTATCCGCCAGTATCTTATTGACCTGCTTCGGATTTTCAAATCTTGCTGTACCATATTCTTTGCCGGGCATATAGTTTCTCTGGCTGGTGTAATACATAATAATAGCCATTGCATAGATACATAATGCAATGGCTACTGCGTTTACTGTATTTGAATTGTAATAATTGGCAAAAGGAACTGCACACACTTCATTGAACCTGTTCATAAAGTCATTAAAGGCGATCCCTTCTGTCCATGCACCATTTATCAGATAACCAAGATACCCGGATAACACTGCACCCACTAAAATAAATATCAGTGACGGTTTTTTCTTCGTTGTCTGCATAGGCTCCTACCTCTCTTTTCTGGTAGTAACCGTTTTCTTCTTTGTGGTCTTTTTCTGTTCTTTCTGAACCTTTTCATATCGCTCCCTGACAGATGATTCTACCTTATCATAATGCGTATAAAGTTCGTCTCCCTTTTTCGTAGTTACCACACGGTTCTGCTCATCATAGAGTTTGTAATCTTTGCTGGTATCAAGGAATGTGAGCATTGTCTTTCCATTATGGATATCCATAACGTTATCCTTATGCAGCCACACATATCTGACATCTTTTCCCCATGTTCCCGGAACTCTGGTCTTTACTGCATGGTCGTTTTCTTCTGCAATAAGTTTCTTACTGATCGTAACATCTGACAGGTTCGTATTTTTTGAGGCAGATATTGCCCGCATTCTGTCCGCAAGGCTCTGATACCCTCTGATCCGGTTAGTGAAAGCCTCCTTATCCATCATTACCTTGTGTGTACCATCCTCACTCCTGCCGCCAAGCACCCCGATTGTCTCAAGCTGTTTTATTACATTTTCTGCCTGCTCCCCATTGATGCTGAAATTCTCCTTGACCTGCTCCACACTGATAGCCTGTTTTTCCATAGCAAACATTCCAACTTTTTCAATGAGTCCGTCTATGGCAGAATTTACCTTATCCCCTTCTACCGTGTGGCTTTTCTCGTTTCCCTGCTGTTTTCTCAAAAAATCCATCAGCTTGCCTAGGGACTTTTCATCTCCATTCTTCAGATAGTCATCAAAGGTGGCAATCCTGCCAAATTTCAGCTTCTGTATCATCATATTCACACGGGGAACTGCCTCTGTATGAAAGATGACCTCACTCATACCGTCTGTCTTGTTACAGTCTGGAAGAACCGAATACAGGATTCCGTATTTCTTTGCCATTCTCTCAACCTTTCTCATATCTTCCGTTTTAAACTGCAATACCTGCAAATCCCCGCCCTTTAAGAGCAGCTTTCTCATAGATGTTTTTCCCAACGACTTTTCATAATCAAGCATCCCCTTTAAAAAGTCGATTGCCTTCTGCATGGCGGCAATACCGCCACTGCCTACTTTCATAGCAATCTCTATCCCGTCATATGCGACACGGATAATCTGTACCGCTTCCTGAATTTCCTCTGCCATTATCGCACCTCCGCTTTCTCTCTTATTGTTGTCCTTATTTCTTCCGCCTTTGTACTGCGGATTTCCTCTGCTGAAACATCAATGCCATATGCTGTTAAAATATCAGACAGATGACTGATTGCTTTTTCCTCCTCTATCCGGTACATCTCAAGTGCCACAAGCAGGTTTTCGACCTGTTCCACCCACGCAGGCTTTATATCGTACTTTGACCTGTATGTGACCATAATCTCCTCGGACTGTACCTTATCCGTGGAATGTGCCAGAGCTTCGATCAAGGAAATCGTATCTTCCTTACTGCCGCTTCGGAAAGCAAACTGCACCACAAAGTTTTTTTCTTCTTCCGTGAACTCGTGTTCCACACCGTTCATCCCTGTTACCGCCTCATTGACTACTGCTAAATTCATAAGTCCCTCCTAACCTGCCATACTGTTTTCAAGCACGGCAATCTCAATAATCTCTTTCATCTTTTCCGCTGAGACATTATTATTGATAAGTTCCACAAGCTGCCCTTCTGTCAGTCCCTTTTCTATGGCACTTTTTATCTGGACAAGCTGTGCAGGCACAAGATCACCGCTTGCAACCAGCTTTACAATGTCAGCTCTTGACTTCTTTTTGAATGAAAATCTGGCAAAAAGTGCCGCAATGCCGCCATTTGATTTTCTTTCTGTACGCTCAACTGGAAGATGCTGGATTACACGCCCGGCAGAGTCCGTAACAGGTATCTGATAATACACGGGTATTCCATTGTACATAGGTGGCACTGCCTGTGAATCTGCAAGTGTTTTCACTGTTTCCTTATTATCAGTAGCTGCCAAAACCTCTGACGGTCCAGCCTTTTCCTCTTTTTCCGCAACCTTCTGATCATCAGATGCCGCACTCATAATCTTATCCTCAAGAGATTCTATCCTGTCTCTCATACGCTCCATCTCCTTGTCCTTATGCTCAATGCTATCTCTTAATCTTGCAATCGTGCTGCTTGCCTTATTAAGTTCATCCTGCTGATGGCTGATAATTCCATCCTTATCCTCATTTTCCTTTACAAGCCTTTCCGTGACTTCCTTATCTTCCTTTAATACTTCAACATCGGATAATTTTTTATTAAGGGCATCGTATCTTTCCTCCTGATAGTTGATTTTCTCCACTACCATTTCCATCTGTGCAATCAGTTCTTTCACATACTCTGAGTCCTGCGTATACTGCTCCGCAGCCTTTGAAAGCTGTGCCAGAACTTCTTCATATAATCTTCTCATCACAACGGGCTTCTCTCCCCTTGCCACAGCTTCCTGTATGGTTTCAACCGGAACTCCCTTTTCATAAAATTCCAGTGATACCTTCATCTGATTGCCGGAGAGCTTATTATTGTGAAGGATATTAAAAAGTTCCTCCGGAATCTCCTTATGCAGACCTTCCGATAACACTCTCATCTGTCCGATGTTAAAATTCTTATCCAGATACTTTTCCGTCTGCTCCTGCGTAAGTCCATCCTCAAGATCACTTTTTACAAGCCCGTACACCTCATCATCGAAATTCATTTCTTTTCTCAATGACTCAATATATCTGGCAATCTGCATATTGCTTAACGGCTTGTCATTCAGATTTTGTTCCATATGCTCCTCCTAACTGCGCAAAAAAACAGTCTATCTTACTGGCTGCTCTTTTCTGTCTCTTATAATCTCCCTGTTGTATTCTGTCTTTCTTCCATCTGAAATACTGTCCGGAATCATGCTGTTTAATATTGCCTTACCCGTATTCAGTTCCCTGAATACAACCTTTTCTTTCGCACACACTTCTGAATACTCCTCTTTGTAATGTCTTCTTAAAGCCTGCACTTCCTCAAGCGAATATCCCTGTGCCTGTAATTCCTGCTCCAGTGCCACCCACTTCCTATGCTCATCTTCAAAGAAGGTATCCCCAAGCCTGTATGACTGCTCTGCTGGCTTTAAGTTTTCCATCTCATCAGCCGCAGTAAAAAGTTCCCTGCTCCTTTCCCTTGCTTTATAAATCCGGCTCTTTTCTGCCGAAGTCTCTTTTTTCTTATCCGTAAGAGAAGCTATCGTCCCCACAAGTTCTTCTGCTGAATGGATATTATGCCTTGCAAGGAACAAATACTGTTCCTGCAGCTTGTGCATTTTACGGATATCCTCCCTGTACTTCCATACCTGACTGTATGGTCTTTTTTTGAGTTTTCCCACCCGGTACAGCTTCGCATAATGCTTTTTCTGAAGTCCTGACAAGCCTGCCCTGCGGTATCTTTTAACTCTGCACTTTACAATGGAAACTTTCGGTATATCCTGTTTACTCTTATAAAACGCAATATCCTCTTTTACAATCCTGTCCCGGATTGCTTCCTCACAATACATATCCCCAAGAGATTTGCACCTTCTGAACCTTGTCATACCCTGTGGCTTGATTGCCAGATGTTTTCCCTGCTTTATCTGATATCCCTTTTCAGACAGCAGTTCGAGAAATTCCTCATAGTCTTTCGCCTGCAAAATACAGGCATCCAAGTCTCTTTTTATCATATCGGACCATACAAAATTACCCTCCCTGTACTCACTCCATTCCTTATAGCTTTCGTGCTGCCTCTCCTTTTTCTCATCATCCACATCAATAATGGAGAGTCCATATTCCTGACACAGCCTGTTCGTGATAGGCTGGATATACTTTGCCCAGTCCCCTTTTTCGTAACGGTACTTTTTACCGTCCACAAAACTCACGCTGTTAAATACGATATGGGAATGAACATGGGCTGTATTATCGTGTACCACAAACACCGCTTCGTATGACTTACCAAGATATTCCTCCACAAATTTCTGTGTAATTTCAAATGCCGTATCCGGATTTACCTCATTTTCCTTAAAGGAAAGTATGATATGATACCCCTGACGCTTATCAATCTTTCCAAAATTACGCTTGGTTTCCTTCATCTGCTCAAATGCGGTATCGACCTGACAGTTTATTGCACCCACCAGTCTGCCATCCTGTGTTTTGTCCGGGTTCATCACATAATCAAGTGCCCGCTTTAAATGTTTTCCGTGAAAATGCCCGCCACAGTCTTTCATATTAAGGATTTTACTGATTGCCAATCTGCACCACCGCCTCATTTACTTTCTTGTTCAGTTTACGCATATAGGCAACAAGCTGTGTTTTATCCTCTTTGGAATAAAGTCCTGCATTGTTATTGAATACGATCTGATTGATATTGATTCCAATACGGTTCACCTCATTGATAAGCTCTTTTAAGAGTTTCCTGACTTCCGGGTAATCATTCGGTTTCTGGCTGATGAGCAGTCTTAAATAATCTGCTTCACACATTCCGCTCTCCCCTGCCTTTTTTGCAAGCAGTTCTGCCTCCTGCGGCATAAGACGGAGCGTTTTCCTGATACAGTGGATTTTATCTGCCATACGCTCACCTTCCCCTCTTATCTGTACTGTAATCCTTTATTCCTTGTGCTATCGTGGCTGCCGCCTTTTCCAAATCACCCTTGCCCTCCAGATTACTGATAACCGCTTCCACCAGTGCCGTTGCAACAGCATCAATCTCCTTTGCATGACTGGTTTTATCAAATAATCGGTCTAACACCCTCTCATCTGCCTTTAAACTGTCATACTTTTCCTGAAATTCGCAATATTCCTGAAAATCTTTCGGATCATCTTTCTTTGCCTCTGCGTGAAGTATCAGATCATAATTCCACTCACACACCTTATCAATCACATCATCTATCGGAAATGGCTCTATCTCACCGTTTTCCTCTGCCATATCCTGTCTGTACATCTTCCCCTCTGCATCCGTTCCGATTGCATAATCATGTCCTTCCATATAATTAAGAAGAAGTGCAGCATCTTCTATCGAAGGGTTGATTTGCTTATCATATACTTCTGCCCAGGCAATCAGTTCCTCTGGTTCTGAAAAAAGTGTTATTTCCCTGTTCTCTGCCACCTTGCACCTCCTTATCCGTGTTTCGTAGATATTCACTATGGCTCCAGTCACCGGTAAGTCCCCGGCGACTGCTAGATACGCATTAGAGACATCTCTGTCCTAATGCCATCTAGTTAGGGGAACATTCCCCTAATACCCCTGCAAAATATAGAGTGGTGGCACTTTGTTCCACCACTTTTGAATATAACCACCGCTTTTTACCACCATTTCCGGTAAAAACCACCGCTTTATGCCACCACTTTTTATAATTTATATTCATAGGAAAAAACATCATCGGAAAGTGGTGGTACTTTGTTCTATCACTTTTTGAAAAAACCACCGCATTGTTCCACCATTTTCCGTAAAAACCACTGCTTTTTACCACCACTTTTTAATGGCACTGTCCGGCTCTTATCATCTGCTCCTTTTTCTCATTTGCAAGATTAAGTTTTGTAGCAACAAGCCATTCATTGTAATCCTTATATCCTGCTGGTGGAGGACAGTCCTCAACCTCATAGCCCAGTCCATAGTATTTTTCCATAAGTTCTGCGGCTGCTTTCCTGCCCGGTGAATCCCCATCAAGGCAGAAACGGATAAAAGAAATCTGTGGGTGTTCCCTGAGAAAAGTTTCAAGCGGGGCATCTGCAAGCATTCCAAGAGCCAGCTTATTTGATTCATGGTCGGCAAATATATCCACATAGCTCATAAGGTCGATTGCTGCCTCGAATACAACAAGCTCTGTACTGTTTACATTCACCACATTAAATCCATAGTTCTTATCATTCCCCTCCACATCACACTTGAATGATTTTCCCTGTTTATCAAATACACCACGCATACTTGCAAATCTGGTTACTCCATTCTTGTCATTTCCTTTAAAGACAATATTGTGATAATGCCTGCTCTCATATATGAGATTTTCCTTTAAAAACAGTTCTATCACTGCCTTACTGATTCCACGCTCATTGTTAAGATAGGATATCAGGTAGGAATTATCCCCTGCTGGCTGCGGAAGCACAAAAGGCTTTCTTTCCTCTTGCTGTTTCTTTGTGACTTGATGAACAAGCGGCTGCTTTCCCATGCTTTCAATTCTCCGGTATCCGGCAAAATCCAAGAGCCAGAATACAGCCTCTTTTACACTCATTCCGCCAAATACACGGAGGAAATCTATCTGTGAGCCGCCATTGTTTCCCTTATCAAACTGCCTTGACCATCTGTACCAATGACTGCGGTCATAGATACGGATTGAGTCCATTTCCTTTAAGGTATGATATTTTCCAATCCTCTTTACTGTATAACCGAGGCTTTCTGCAACGGCACAAAGATCTACGCTCTTTGCTATGGCAAGTTCCTCCTCTGTAAATCTTCCTTCCATACTCTCACCTTGCCTTTCCCTGCTCTGCCACAAGCGGTGACTTAATATCAAGGTTCCTGTAATCCGTACTGAGTGTAATTCTTGGATTATCAATCATTCCCTTTTCCTTGAAACTGAAGAAGGCACGGTTATCCCCTCCCACGATGATATGATCCAAAAGAGGGATTCCAATAAGCTCACACAGCTTATTCATACGGTCCGTCATCATCGTGTCTGCCTTGCTGGGAAATATATTTCCCGACGGGTGGCAGTGGATCAACATCATACTGGCAGCATTACTTAAAATACTTGCTTTAAATAATTCTCTTGGGTGTGCCATCGCTTCATTCAGCGAACCGACACTTGCAAAATGCACATTGATAGGCTTTAAGTCGGAGCTGAGATTTACAACACACACCACTTCCCTGTCGAACTGGCACATACAGTCCCCCATTACGGCAGCTACTTCTTCCGGCTTGTTAAAGGACTGCTCCGAATAAATCGGAGCCTCCTTTACAAGCCTTATGGATACAACATCAAGTTTGAAGTCGTTCTTCTCTGTCACAGGAATCCGCCTCCTCTCCAAACTCAATACGGATAATAAAGTCACCTTTCTGGCAGTTTATAAGAGCAATCAGTTCTTCTACGGTAAGTTCCTGCTCCATAACTGCCTCCTATCTCGCTTTTTCCTTTGCGTCATATACAAGCTGCGGCTCTGCCACGATACCGTCCAGTCTCTTGTTCGGTGTATCCGTTGCAAGTGTGAGTTTCCTTAAATCTTTATCATAGTGATATACCTGATTGGAAAGTCTTTCTTCCAATGCCACCTCCTGCATATTCACCTCTGCCACCATCTGTGCAAGCTCCTCCGGATCTGTCAGTTCAGTGGACACCGCAAGAACTTCGTGCACACTTGAAGGCAGGATATACAGATCACTTTCAAGGTTTTCTGCCAGTTCGTGAAGCTCATTCTCATAAAGCATTGATACTGCACCGTCAATTCCCCTGTTATTGGAGATTATCCACAGAGTCTGCTCCGGTGGAACTTCCCTGATCATCATCTCTGCTATCTCCTCCGGCATCCCGTCACTTAAAAACATCTCTTTCATAACATCATTCATATTTCTTATTCTTGGCGGTAAGATTCTTCTTGTGTTCTCAGCCGCATATTTAAAAAGCTGCTCCTCATTCATTCCAAGTCTTTCCGCAAGGCTGTTCGTAACCTTTATACTCTGAATACTTTCAGCATCCGCATTTATCACAAGTTTATAGATAATGGAAAGATCCTGAAATTCTCTGTGTGGCACCTGCTCCAGAAATGACTTGTTCTGTTCCGTATTGATAAGCTGGAATACTACCTTTTCATCTGCATCTTTGTATAAGCTGTCAACATCAACAACTTGTGGTGCCTTTGCAAACTCCATTGCCATAAGGTCACATGCCGCCATCAGTGTTTCCTCCAGATCACCACAGCTCTGATATTTCTCATACATATCGTTGATATAAATAGTAGGAGAAATATTAGTATCTTTGCCTCTGATACTGATACCGTCATAGGTCATATTTACCTTTTCCACAGGCATAACTACAAGCTCCATACCTTTGAAGTTATCCGGCATATAGTCCATAAACTTTTCTTTTACTACTTCCTTAAAAATCTCATAATTCATCATATCTGCTTATCCTCCAAACAAAAAAAGCGGGGGAACATAAGTCATTGGCTTACATTCCCCCGCAAGGTTGATTGTTTTTATTTTCTCTTTGATATACCCATCAGCTCATTCCGGACAATCCCGTATTCTGTGCATTTTAACCTCCTTGATTATAACAATTTCTTAAATTTAAAGAAATACTTCACAAGTCTTCTGTTTTTCCTGTAAGCAGGAAAGAAGCCTTTTACCTCCATAGTCTCACCTCCCCTCAAAATGTTCCCATTCTTACGAATGAAAGAAATACTCTTGCTACCAGACAGAATAGAAGAAGAACTAACCTGACAAATCCCAAGAACAGCTTGAATGCTCCAAGAACAATTTTCAGCATCCACTTGAGTAGCTGTAAAACAGCGGTTCCTACGGCTCCTGCAATTCTTCTCATAATAATCAATCTCCTTTCAACATCCATCCCATTGCCAATCCTGCAACATCTGAATCATTCATAACATCTTCTTCCGGCTGTTCTTCCATATCTTCCTGTGGGTTTGCAATCACTACCGGCTGGCTGTTCTTCACTCCCGCCAAAGCTCCCCCAAGTAAAGAAATGACCTCTTTTCTTGCCTCACTCATTGCAGAATACTCAATTTCCTTTTTTATCTTTTCTATCTCGTCCCTCGTTACAAACTGTTCATATCTCTTTTCCTCTTTGGAGGGAATATCATCCTCTCCATAGTGGTCAATATAAAACTCACAGGCTTCAATCAGGAACTGATTCTTTGACTTATATATCTTTGGATTAAGCCCCTTTATGACCTCATTGATTTTAGCGTGTTGAGGATTGAGCAGATTCAGTCGGAATGTGCTCTCCATAATATGCCTTCGTGCCATATGACTACCCCCTATGCAAGTCTCTTAGCAGTTTTCAATCCCATAATGGCAAGCTGTTCATATCCTCTGGCATTTGCCTTTACATCAAGGATATAAGAGATATTCTTTGCTTCGTGATTGCTGAAATTCTTCATTACCACTGCCCCGCCACCTACAAATACAATCGGTGTAGTTTTAAGGTTATAACCAAACTCACGGATTGAGTTATATACCTTTTCAACAAAGTCCTCTATCTCAGCCTTGATAATCGCAAGGTATTCATCATCTATATCAGACCTGCCATATCGCATAATATTCTGGATTTCTGTTTCATCAACTTCCCCATTGAGCTGTCTTACACACTGCTCATTGATAGAACGCATACAGGTAATAAGTCCTCTTGGCACAGTAACACACTTTGATTCGTCCGGTGACTTGTTAATCACGGGCATAATATCTATTGTCCAGCTACCGATATCAACAACCAGCGTTTTCTTTGCCATAGTCGGTATCTTGTCAACCACTGCCGCATAGCACTGTGGGAATACCGCCACATCGTCAATCTCAATATGGTATGCTTCATTTTCATATCTGAAATCAACACGCTTATTCTTGGTCAGGTATTTAATAAAGTTATTTCTCTCTGCTCCAAATCGGGTAAGTGGAAGTCCTACTGCAAGAAATACCTTTGCATCTGACAATCCTCTTTTCTTCAATTCCTTTGCGACTGCTGCCAGTGTCAAAAGATAAAAGCTGTCATCTTCAACCTTTGTATCTTTCACTTCCTGCCTTACTGTTCCAATCTTGTAATACTTACCGTCGTACTCAAGAACATCTCCAAAAAGTGCCGGAGTAGTTGTAATCTCCTTTACCCCTGTGACAAATACCTGAGTTACGGTTTTCATCATTGACCAGCCGTGATCAATTCCTATTACTTCTAACTTGTTATTCATTTTTCTGTTCCTCCAAATCTTACTAATTTTGTTCATACAGCTACCCGTACCTTTCGGTTTGTGTTTCTATCCTATTTTCCTTGTCTCTGAAATATCTGCCAGCGATTTATATTCGATCACACTCTGCTCTTGCTTTCATAAGACAATACTTCCATATACAGCCACCTCTCTTTTTGCGAGATGACTTACATTCAGACCAAATCAGCTTCTTTTCTGCCATCTCCTGCTCATTTCCAATAAAAAAGGCAGGACAAACAGCCAGATACACTTTTCAGTGCAAAGCTAATTTAGTCCTACCTAAAATTATTACTATTCAATTTTCACCTCTCTTGGGTACACAAAGCACACTCAGCCCATGAATCTGAACTGCTCTATGTAATGGTCATATTTCGGATTGATATGTCAGCGCTGCCCTATCCTGTACCGATTTAAAGGTATAAAAATAAGGACTAAATTAGTTCCAACCCCTTGATTTTACTGGGTTTCTTCTAACTTGTCCCAATTATAACTCAAGCACCCACAAAAATTTCATCATATGCAGACACATCAATCTCTTCTCCGCCCAGTTCCGGCCGGAATTTCTTGTCATTCATCTCAACGGTACTTCTGGCTTTCTTATCCATCCAGTTTAAATCCGCTTTCGTATATGGTACCTTCGGTGTAATTTCATACAGGTCTGCTCCGGCTGCCTCTGCTACCATCTCTGCTGTTTTTTTCGTTACTCCACTCGCACTGAAATATGCTACCAGTCTTTTTTTCATGTTCGCTACCTCCTGTAAAACAGACAAAATTCTTATCTCCAAAAGAAAAATGTGCAAGACCTTCCAATCGATCTTACACATTCATTATAGGACGCTTTATGTAATTATGTCTAATACCCATATGGTATGTTGTTTTATGCCTCAAAAGCATTTATTCATCATTTCTGAGATATTGTCTGCTGTTCCTGTATGAATGCCAAACTGCACCAGAGGATACTTTTCTTTATATTTTTTGCATATTTGCGCAAGTGCTTCCACTGCCAGAAATTCTCCGCATCCAATTGTGATTTTTCCCTCTACCGACTCCGTATTGCCTTTAAATTCACTGATGATTTTTTCCTCTAAGTCAACGATTTCCAGTGCCTGCCTTTTTAAAAGTAAGCCCTCATTGGTAAGCGTAATGCTGTGTCCGCCCCGGTTGAACAAATTTTGCTCCAAGTTCATCTTCAAGTGCTGCAAGCTGCCTGGAGAGCGTTGGCTGCGTAATATTTAACTGTTCTGCCGCTTTGGTAAAACTCTGTTCCTTTGCGACCATCAAAAAATAGCGCAGTACACGTAACTCCATTTTTCAGACATGCCTCCTCTTTTTCACCACCACAAATGCGATCACACATATCAATACAGAAAGCAGCGAACCTCCCGGTGCCGCAAGCCCCATCGGATACAACGTGTTCGGATAATAAACAGATGCCAGATATGCTCCGGGGATTCGCACACACAAAATAGACAATACATTATGTATAAAGGATATTGCAGACAAACCATATGCGCAAAAATAACCACTGAAACTAAAATGGATTCCTGCAAAAACCGTATCCCAGATATAAGATCGCAGGTACTGGTCTCCCAGACGGACAACCACGGTATCATCTGTAAATAATCCAACGACATGGTAACTTACAAACTGCATCACAATGGCCACCACAATACCGTATCCAACTGTAATCAAAAGCGCATAATGCAACGTTCCGGTTGCCCGGTCGTGCTTGCCCGCTCCAATATTCTGTGCAGAAAGTGCAGAAACCGAAGATAGCATTGTCGACGGCACAAGGAACACTACTCCGATAATTTTTTCGACAATTCCAACTGCTGCCGCTTCGTTGAGACCTCTCCGGTTTGCGATGATCGTAATCACAATA
>OLRO01001194.1_pt1 | contig 15569 bp, 12 predicted proteins | sample 1673131 | NCBI WGS metagenome assembly OLRO01 (sample SAMEA3136757, study PRJEB25190) | human gut metagenome | biome: human gut; feature: human-associated habitat; material: faeces | place: Austria | collected 2013 | reverse complement strand
GAAGCGTTTTAAGAGAAGCTGCGCCAAGGCGGGCGTCCTGGCCGAGGTGCGCCGCAGAGAGTGCTACGAAAGCCCCAGCGTTAAGCGCCGCAAGAAGTCCGAGGCTGCGCGCAAGAACCGCAACAAGCGTTACTATTAAGTGACAAAGAAGCCTGAGAACATAGGTTCTCAGGCTTCTCTTTTATCTATCCTGTCAGGTCCCGCAGTATGTCGGCGCACTCCGGCAGGGTCAGCAGACCCCGGTGTATGCCCAGGCGCTCGCCCAGAGCGATTTTTCTATGCAGGGTGTCACCGTCGTCCAGCAGGACGAACCGTGTCTCGCCGCCCCGGCGGTACGTGAAATACCGGGCGCCCAGCTCCCGGGAAAAGAATATCTGGCGGCCTGTTTGCAGGGCGGCTAGCTGTTCATCTGTCAGCGGTATGCCCTCACCAGTGGGACAGGGAAGAGGGAAGTCCATCCGCAGGCGCTGGAGGTCCAGCACGATACGGTCCGGCCCGAAGGCACGGCAGCAGGCGGACAACCGGTTTTCGATATCCCCGCCGGACAGGGCGGTGCATACCAGTACCCGCGCGCCGGGAGCCGTGTGGGCGCATTTCTCGTGGACCCACAGGGCGATGCCGGACCGGTGCAGGGGCTGGGCCAGCGCCTCCGTCAGTTCTGCGGCGGGAAAGGGGACGATCACTGTGCCGTATCTCCGGCGGCGGCACTCCTGCACCACGCCGGCTGCCGTTTCCGGGCTGAAGGGTCCCGCCGCGCCGGTGAGCAGCATGGCACCGCCCCGCAGGGCAGGCGGCATGGGCAGGGCACACAGCACTCCGTTTTCTATCCGGTAGGCCGCGTTGGCGATGGGCAGCTGTGTGCCGCAGGCCATCTGGCGAAGCGGCGGTGCGGCGGCGATCATCAGCTGCATAGGCGTACCCCCTTGCGAGACCACGATGTCCGTGGTACAATACTGCTGTACTTTATGAGAGGAGTCGGATACCTATGCCCATTTCCATGACGCCCTACCGGGTGTTTGACAGCTACCGCAGCATCACGCCCGCGTTTTTTATGCGGCACGGCATCCGGCTGCTGCTGTGCGATCTGGACTATACCCTGGCGCCCAAGTCCCAGCCGGAGCCGGACGCGGACCTGCGCCGCTGGCTCTCCGATGTGCGGGCGGCGGGTGTGGAGGTCATGATCCTGTCCAACAACCGCAGCCCCGTGCGAGTGGAGCGATTCTGCCGCGATCTGGGGATCACCTACGAGGGCCATGCGGGCAAGCCGTCCGTAAAGGGCTTTCGCCGGGCCATGGTGCGCTGCGGCGTCACCCCGCGGGAGACGGCCATGCTGGGCGACAAACTGCTGACGGATATGCTGGGTGCCAACCGGGCTGGCGTGCTGCCGCTGATGGTGGAGCCGCTGGGCGGGCCGCGCGGCGCGTGGAATAAGGTGCTGCATGGCCTGCAGAGGCCGTGGAAGGCCGCCAGTTTGAAAAAACATCCGGAACGGTGACTTTTTTACGCGGAAACACTTGCCAAACAGCAGGTTATCATGTAAAATATATAAGGCCGATTTTGGCTGGTATTATTTATTCAGAGGGAATGGAGATATTCCCTCATACACAATGGGAGGAATATCAATATGGCAACTATTACCGCCGGTGATTTCAGAAACGGCAAGACCTTCGAGATGGACGGCAAGGTCATGCAGGTCGTGGAGTTCCAGCACGTCAAGCCCGGCAAGGGCGCGGCTTTCGTCCGCACCAAGATGCGTAACGTGGTGACCGGTGCTGTGACCGAGACGTCCTTCAACCCCACCGCCAAGTTTGAAGAGGCCTTTGTGGACCGCCGCGATATGGCCTATAGCTACAACGACGGTGATTTGTACTACTTCATGGATCAGGAGACCTTTGACATGGTACCCCTGAACAAGGAGCTGCTGGGCGATGCGTTCCGCTTCATCACTGAGAACACCGTGTGCAAGGTGCTGAGCTATAAGGGCAGCGTCTTTGGCCTGGAGTGCCCCAACTTCATGGATCTGGAGGTCACCGAGACTGAGCCCGGTCTGGCCGGCAATACTGCCACCAACACCCTGAAGCCCGCCACCGTGGAGACCGGTGCCGAGGTGAAGGTGCCCCTGTTCATCAACATCGGCGACAAGATCACTATTGACACTCGTACCGGTGAGTATCTGAGCCGCTGCAAGTAATTTGACAACCAACCGACCGTACAGAAAGGAGCCGAACATGGAGATTTCTGAAAAGGTAGCGTATCTGAAGGGGCTGGCCGAGGGCCTGAACCTGGACACCGACAGCAAGGAAGGCAAGCTGATCGCCGCCATCATCGATGTGCTGGACGACATGGCCGAGAAGTTCGCGGAAGTGGACGACGAGCTGTGCGATGTGGAGGACGGCCTGGATGCCGTCAGCGACGACCTGAGCGATGTGGAGGAGACGCTGTACTTTGCTCTGGACGACGATGAGGATGACGACGAAGACGACGAGGAAGAGGAGTGCTTTGTGACCACCTGCCCCGAGTGCGAGGAGGAGGTCTACTTCGACGAGACTGTTCTGGAGGACGGCGAGGTCGTCTGCCCCAACTGCGGCGCCAAGCTGGAGTTTGATCTGAGCGATCTGGCCGCCGCCGCTGAGGATGGCGAGGACGAGGAGTAATTCCCATATATAAGCATATCCCCCGGCATTGCCGGGGGATATTTCTTTCTATTTACGCATTTGCTCAAAAATGCCGGGAAATGGCGGCGGGGCTTGCCTTAACGGAAGAAAAGCGGTATAATAAAAAATACTACACTTTGCGCCACGCGCAAAGACCGATTTGAGGTATACGAATGAAAACTCAGGAAAAGCTGAACATGACCATGCTCTGTGACTTCTATGAGCTGACCATGGGCAACGGCTACTTTGAGGCCGGCTGCAAGGAGCGCATCACCTATTTCGACGTGTTCTTCCGCAAGGTGCCCGATGGCGGCGGCTTCGCCATTGCAGCGGGACTGGAGCAGCTGATCGACTACATCGAGAACCTGCACTTCACCGAGGAGGACATCGCCTATCTCCGCGGGCGAAACCTGTTCTGCGAGGAATTCCTGGACTATCTGCGGAACTTCCGCTTCACCGGCGATATCTACGCCATTCCGGAGGGTACGCCTGTGTTCCCCAAGGAGCCGCTGGTGGTGGTCCGCGCACCGGCCATCGAGGCGCAGCTGATCGAGACGTTCACCCTGCTGACCATCAACCACCAAAGTCTGATCGCCACCAAGGCCAACCGTATCGTCCGGGCCGCCAAGGGCCGCACGGTGCTGGAGTTCGGCTCCCGCCGTGCCCAGGGGGCCGACGCGGCCATTGTCGGTGCGCGGGCGGCCTATATCGGCGGCTGTGCCGGTACGGCCTGCACCATCTCTGACGAGGTGTACGGCGTGCCCGCCGGCGGCACCATGGCCCACGCCTGGGTACAGATGTTCGACAACGAGTACGAGGCCTTCAAGACCTACTGCCAGACCTATCCCACCAACGCGACCCTGCTGGTGGACACCTATAACACGCTGAAGTCCGGTATCCCCAACGCCATCAAAGCGTTCAACGAGGTGCTCAAGCCTCTGGGTATCACCAAATGCGGTATCCGCCTGGATTCCGGCGACTTGGCGTACCTGACCCGCAAGGCGCGGGAGATGCTGGATGAGGCCGGCTGGACCGAGTGCAAGATCTCCGTGTCCAACTCGCTGGACGAGTACCTCATTCAGGATATGCTGCTGCAGGGCGCGCAGATCGACCTGTTCGGTGTGGGCGAGCGCATGATCACCGCTAAGTCCGAGCCGGTGTTCGGCGGCGTGTACAAGCTGGTGGCCATCGAGGAGCCGGACGGCACCGTTATCCCCAAGATCAAGGTCAGCGAGAATGTGGAGAAGATCACCATTCCCCACTTCAAGAAGGTGTATCGCCTGTACGGGCGCGACACCGGCAAGGCCATCGCCGACTATATCACGGTCTATGACGAGACGGTGGACGACACGAAGGGCCTGACCATCTTTGACCCCATGGCCACCTGGAAGCGAAAGGACGTGTATAACTTCGAGGCCCGGGAGCTGCTGGTGCCGATCTTCAAGAACGGCAAGCGGGTGTACGATTGCCCGCCGCTGGAGGAGATCAAGGCATACTGCGCCCAGCAGGTGGATACCCTGTGGGACGAGGTCAAGCGCTTTGACTATCCCCACAAGTACTATGTGGATCTGTCCGACAAGCTGTGGGACATCCAGCAGTGCCTGCTGCGCACGTCCCAGATGTAATCAGAAAGAAAATCAGCAATAGAACCGCCGAGGAGAGGAGGAGCCCCCGTGAGAAAGCCGAAGGTACAGCAGAGAACAGAGCGCCGTATATCCGCCGCCCTGCGGTTGGTGATGGTGGCGGTATTGCTGTTGGCACAGATCGCGCTGGTGATCGTCCTCAGCGACCTGCTTAAGCAGCGTATGGCGCTGGCCTATACGGTATTGCAGCTGCTGGCCGGTGTGGTGGCCATGCGTATCTGGTCCCGCCCCGGGGCCACCAGCTATAAGATGGGCTGGATCATCCTGGTGCTGTTCGTGCCGGTGGTGGGACTGATCCTCTATCTGCTGTGGAACGGCGACCGGCCGTCCAAGCGCCTGAGCCTGAAGAAGCCGGTGCCCATCGAGGAGCCGCTGGCGCAGCAGGAGCTCGCCCGCACCAATCTGGAGAAGCTGCGCCAGACCGCGCCCCAGTGGTATCCGCTGGCAGCGTATCTCAGCGGCAAGGGCTTTGACCTGTACCGCAACACGGCGCTGCACTATCTGCCCACCGGCGAGGCGTATCTGGAGGATATGCTCACCACACTGGATACGGCCCAGCGGTTCATCTTCCTGGAGTACTTTATCATGGCTGAAGGCGAGATATGGGATCGGTTGTCTGATATCCTCTGCCGCAAGAGCCGTCAGGGCGTAGAGGTCAAGCTGATCTTTGACGATTTCGGCAGCATGATGCGTATGCCCAACGAAAAAATAGACGCGCTGCAGGACGCCGGGGTGGAGGTCAGGGTATTCAACCCCGTGCACCACTACGTCAACCGGCTGTACTTCAACTACCGCGACCACCGGAAGATCACCTGCGTGGATGGAGATATTGCCTACACCGGCGGTGCCAATATCGCCGACGAGTACGCCAACCTGATCGAACGCTTCGGCTATTGGAAGGACTGCGGTCTCCGGCTGGAGGGCGAGGGCGCCTGGGGCCTGACCCGGGAGTTCCTGCAGATGTGGCAGCGGATGGACGGTCAGCTGTACCATGAGTACGACTATTATCGCCCCCTGCACCACCCCCTGGAGCAGGGCTTCTGCCAGACTGTGGTGGACGGCCCCGATGACAACCCTAACAACGCGGCGGAGGATCTGTTCCTCCAGATGATTGGCCGCGCCCGGCGGGAGGTGTATATCACCACACCCTACCTGGCTATCGACGAGCCCATGCTCAAGGCGCTGTGTCTGGCTGCGGAAAGCGGTGTGGATGTCCGCCTCATCATGCCCGGCATCCCGGACCACAAGTTTGCCTATCTGGTGGCGGAGAGCTACTTCGACCAGCTCATGGCGCATGATGTTAAGATATATACCTTTACACCTGGCCTTGTCCATGGAAAAACCGTCCTGACTGACCGCGAGACGGCCTTTGTAGGCTCCGTCAATATGGACTACCGCAGCTTCCAACTGCACTTCGAATGCGGCGAGGTGTTCTATGGCACGCCCGCCATCGAGACGCTGCTGGAGGATATGGACACCACCATGGCCCGCTGTGCGCCCATGACGCCGGAGCGTATGGCGGAGCGCCCGTTTTGGCGGCGGGCGATGGGGACGGTATTACGGCTCTTCGCCATGTGGATGTAACCCCCGTCTGGTATATTTCCGCCCCGGCTGCGTCGAATATCCAAGAAAGGAATTACCCATGGCCTGCTTTATCATCGGCGCGGGCAGCTTTTACGGCCTGCCTGTGTCTGTTCAAAGGACCGATATGGTCATCGCCGCCGACGGCGGCTGGCATACCTGTCGGGAAAATGGCATAACACCCACGCTGCTGGTGGCGGATTTCGACTCGCTGGACGCCGCGCCGGCGTTTGACCACATCCTCCGCTTGCCGGTGGAGAAGGATGACACCGACATGATCCGGGCAGTCAAGGAGGGCTTCGACCGTGGTGAGAGGGAGTTCCATCTCCTGGGCGGCATGGGCGGCCACCGGACAGACCACACGGTGGCCAATATGCAGACGCTGGCCTACATTGCCCGCCGGGGCGGGCAGGGCTGGCTGTACGGAAACGGTGAGCGCTTCACCGCCATCTGCGACGGGGGCGAGATCACACTCACCGCAGGGCAGAACAGCGTTTTCTCCGTGTTCTGCCTGGGCGCAGACGCGGAGGGCGTTACCATCGAGAACGCCAAGTATCCGCTGACCGACGCCGTGCTGACGGCGGATTTCCCTCTGGGGGTCAGCAATCATTTTATAGGACAGGCGGTGCGCGTCGCGGTGCGGCGTGGCTGCCTGCTTATAGGGATAACAGATAAGGAGTAACGAAACATGAAAAACACCATGAAAAAGCTGCTGGCGCTGTTGTTGGCACTGGTGCTGACCCTGGCCCTGGCGGCCTGCGGCCAGAAGGAGGTGGCGCTGCCGGTGGCGGACGGCGCGGTCGTCGGTCAGGGTGCCGTGGCCTTCACCGTGGAGGTGCAGGGTGCGGACGGCAAGACCGTCACCTTCACCGTCAACACCGATGAGGAGACGGTGGGCGCGGCGCTGCTGAAGCTGGGCGTTATCGCCGGCGATGACTCCGAGTACGGCCTGTATGTCAAGACCGTCAACGGCGAGACTGCCGACTACGATACGGACGGCACCTACTGGGGATTCTACATCAACGGCGAGTACGCCATGACCGGTGTGGACGCCACTACGCTGGAGGCCGGCGCGACCTACGCTTTCCGTGTGGAGAAGGTCGAGGGCTGACAGGTATAAAAAAGAGACGGCGCAGGCCACATCTTCATAAGTACAAATTGTGGCACAAGGGCGGCTGATGCGAAATGCCCCGTCGCAGGGATTTCCTGCGGCGGGGCATTTTTGACATCTTTAGGCAAAGAAATAAAACCACAGCTCTAACAAGGGAACGAAAAAATCTTTAACACGAGTAAAACCTCCTATTGCAATATGCTGGTAAAAGCTTGCTGGCCGTTTTACTAGAGCAATAGGAGGTTTAATGCGTTTTAAGAAAGATGAATACAAAAATTCCGCAAAGTAAACTAACTTTGCGGAACTTGCAGCTCATAAACGTTGCATGAGCGCACTACCCATCAGTTGTGTTGGTATAAACGTTTCTTGTACAGGTAAAAAGCAGATGTTTTGTACGGCCTGTGACTTATGGGCTAATGATGGGTGATGGTACAGATTCAAAGTCGTCTTAATATCTGAGTGTCCGAGCATTTCGCTCACACTTTTCACATCTATTCCCCGTTCAACACAGCGAGTTGCATAGGTGTGGCGCAGAATGTGAAAATTTCGATAGTGAACTCCGCATTCCTTCAAAAACAGCTTGTACTGGTATTGACAGGTACGAGGGGCCATAGGTGCGTCCGTGCCTGTCATCAAAAAACTATCTATTGAATTAGAAAGACGCACTTGTTTCAGCAACGCTAACATATCTGCAGGAATGGGTATCCGTCGTAGGGATGATAAACTTTTAGGGGGCTGGATCACCAGTTTGCCTACTCCATCTACGGTCAATCTCTGTACTGTGCGCTGGACAGAAATTACTCCCGACGAAAAGTCAATGTCAGACCACCGTAGTGCACACAACTCTCCTAAACGCAAACCACTGTTCAATGTCAGCAAAATAGCTATTCCTAGAATACTCGGTACATCGAGTACTCTATTGGCAATGGAGTTTATCTCTGCATCTGAAAAGATTTCCGGCATATTTTGCCGATACTTCGGGAGTTTTGCGCCATGTGCAGGACTGCTGCAATTGAATGTAGTCTCTGCATACTTTAAAACGCCCTTCAATAATGTGCCTATATCTTTCAACGTCTTCTGTGACAGCTCGCTATCTATCTGTTTTTGCTGCAAAAAAGATGTGAATGCTTTTGTTGATAACTGATCTACACATACACGGCCCAACGATGGGAGAATATGCTTTCGCAGCATCTGCTCATAGCGCAGGTAAGATGAGAGCTTTATAGTGTTTTCCTTTTCGGCCAAGAAGCCTGTTACGGCCTCTTGGATAGTGACCACACCTCTTTGCTGAATGGCATTCTTCTCAGTTTTAGGATAACCCCTGTAGCGTGAATCATTGCTCCTAATAATTATCTGTTCTGAGTTTTTGGCCTTAGATGCCTTGCGGATGTAGATGCCTCTTTGCGACCACTGCCGTGTTCCTGCATTACAATACTCTCTTTTGCAATGCTGCATAGTCATCCTCCTTTGCCTATCAATCTCAAATTTGTCTACAATATTCGAATGTTGGAGAACTTCCATTAATCAATCGATTATTGCACTTTCCTGTTGACTTCTGCCAATAAGTGTAGTACATTTATATCACAAGATGCTCCGCAAAGTTAGTTTACTTTGCGGAAGTGCGGCAGGAAGGCCATTACATTTCTGTATTATGCCTTAATATACCCTGCTGATACACATAAAAACTTCATAGGCCCCGGGATGTCTTACAGCGGTTATCCGAACTGCGTTCTGTGCGCGGTCAGGTAATTGCATAAAAGGAACGGGAATAATAATCCCACGCGAACGGCACCGTGGGCGCAAGAATGCACCAAAACAGCAGTAGCTGTTGGACGAAAGTCCGCCATTGAGGGATGCCCCTTGAGAAGGTAGGTAGCAAACGAGGAGCAGCAGCTCCGTGGCGCGAGGCGGGAGACTTGTATGATTAGGGCCATTAGCGGTGGGCGGATTCTCCACGCGTTGTGACAGGAGTGCTTGTTGTGACAGCTATCATAGTTTGTTTACGCACTTCTATTTTGGGTGCTTGCCGCTTCTTTCAGTTTAGCTGAAGGAGGCGGCATTTGTCATCATTGAGGGGGAAAATATGTCAAACAGAGATCCACGCCAACGATTTGACTATCAAAATTGGTTAAATGGTCAGGTCGCCGAACGAGCTAAAGCCTCGCTGACAGCGCGGGATGCAGCGTTCGCCGAGAACAATGCCGGGGTGACTCGTGCGGCCCTAACGCAGTATCTAAATGTATGTGCCGCTGCGCTGGGGCATAGTCCCAGCCCCACAGAGATCGACGGTGGTGCGTTTATCGAGCAGCGATTCGGCAGCTGGGATAATGCCATGATAGCCGCAGGATTGCCCCGGCCAAAAACCACACCTAAACTTAACAACACACTGCGTTACCGCATGGAAAAAGAAAAGCTGTTGCCGCTGTTTCTTTCCGAACGCAAGGAGAAGAAGCGGCAGAGGCAGACGGAAAAGGATCTGCGCCGCGGCCAGCGAATGCACGAAAGGACCGTGAAGCGCAAAGCGGCGAAAGAAGTGACCGAGGCTGCGGAGCAGGAGGAAACCTGCTGAGTTACCCTTGTCAAGCCACGACAGTCTGAACAGAGACTGTCAGCTTTCCATAGGGGCGGGAGGGGTTCGCCGACCCCTCCTGCCGTCCTCAAACTGTTACCCGGTAAGCACGTCATGATGGCACATGACGAGTTTATAAAATTTTTAAGGAGGAAAATGACATGAAGAAGAGAGTACTGTCTCTGCTGATGGCAGTCATGATGCTCGTAGCCCTTGTGGTTCCGGCATCTGCCACAGCAGACACAAGCGGCACTGTGACGGTGTACGTCACCACGGGTATGTTTACCACAGGCGGTATAAATGAATACCCGGCTTATAAGGGCGGCACGATCTATTCAAACCCCAACTTTAGCATCATGGGATATGAACTTGACATCGACACTATCGCGACGGATTATGTCAGTTCTACACAGTTGATTTACGAAGCTCCCGAATCTGCAACTACCCTGAAGACTCCGAACATTTTGGATGCCATCCTTGCGGCGTTCTTTGATGCGAACGTGGACATATTCTCCGACGTAGTCGCCGGGTGGGATGCAAACCCTGTTAGTGGACCTGCTGGTGGCTATATCAATGGCGTTAATCCCAACTACGCCACATATGACAATCCGTATCCCGATACCAAAACGATTGACGGTGTCGTCTACGACAAGTATAGCGGCCAAGGTTGGAATATTGCCTACGGCATGAGCCTGAATAATATCAGCGCGACTGATGTGTATGGCACAAATGTGGAACTGGTGAATGGTATGGTCATTATTTTCGACTTTAGCCCCTATACCATTTATGAGGTTCACACCGACAACTAAATAATCACAGCGGATAAGGAGATGGGGCGGGAAATCCGCCCCATCTCTTTATCAACGCAGAAGGGTATGTGTAATATGTCTACGAAAAAGAATTTTTTGGCAAGGGTACAGGCGTTGCTTTTAGCTGCCGTGTTGACACTCAGCTTGCTGCCGGTAAGTGCTTTTGCCGCAGAAAATGATCTGCCGCAGGAGGTAGCGCCTTCAGTGGGGCAAAATGCCGAGGTCGAGTACATCGGCGAAAAATTGAACGTTTCCACAAGCGGTGAAGACTCCGTAGAAACAGGCGCGACAGACCCTCTTGCTTCTTCGGCCTACTCAAAGCAAGAAGACGCCGCGCCTACTACGGAAACATTAGCTCTGATGGAGGCGCAAAGCATTGAGGAGACACCTCCGTCCCCTCTCGAATTTTCTTTTTATGATGTCAGCACGACCAAGACGACCTCGCTAGAGTTGCGCCAAGCAGAGGACGGAACCTATACGCTCTATATTCCCGTGAGTGGTGTCGTAGATCGGAATCACTGCATAAAAATAATCGCGCCTGAGAGCTACACGGAAATTTTTTCGTTAAAATACGACAGTTATGTGCCGGGTGCGTATGAAATAGCCCCTTCTCCATGGGAAGCAAAATCTGAGGAAGGAATACTTACCGCCGAAGCCTATTCGGTTGGGAGTGCGCCTTCTTTGGGAAATACGGAATTGATGTTTTCACGGAGTATGCAGCTGTATGTTGATGGGGCGACTTACGATATATCTGTGCAGCCGTATTGTGATCTTGAAACAACAGGGCTTGTAGAAAGCAAGCCCCTCCCCACATATCGTTTGGACGGCACACGTCCTTACAAAGAAATAGACCTGTTCAAGTATTATGCTACTGCTGTAACAGGCAAAGAAATAACTGTTACGCCAAATGTAAACAGCAATGTCAGTGCTCTCCTTGATCCTAAAGGTCATAATGGATGTGCGTCGGTGGATGGCGTCAAAACTAAAGCATACACCATCACCGAAAAGACCACCGTGACTATCGTGACGCGTGGTTCCGAAGAATGGGGCGTGGAGGGACGCACCTATACACTTCTGCTCGACCCGATTGAGAAAGATTATTTTCCGGAATTAACCTATAACGGCAAGACTCTAGCGAAAACAAACACCATGGTATCAACGAACATTGGTGCGAAGTATTCAATAACGGTAACGGCTTCTGCGCCGGACGCAGACCTTCAATGGAGGACTCTTAGCGGGAAAATCGTCAGCACAACCAATACGGTTGAAATAGACACATCAAATCCTGCAACTGGAATGCAAAACAAGCACATATTTGAGGCATCCGTTGTGGTGGATGGCTTAAAATATACCAGTACGGCGAGCTTTCTTGTCACGGTAAGGGGAAATAGTCTAAAGGATCCTGTTATCACGAGTCAGCCTGTCTCAGCGACATACGAAACGGGCAACAAGGCTTCTCCTTTGTGTGTCGTGGCGGAAGGATCTGCAGGCGGCAAACTTTCATATACATGGTACAAAAACACTAAATGCAGCACCGACGGGGCGGAGTCTGTCGAAAACAAAAGCAAAAACAAAAACGAATACATTCCCGACACAGGAGCGGGCGGCATATATTACTATTACTGCGTCGTGCAGGATACATATGGTACGGGCAAAAACAAAATCACCAGCAAGAAAGTGACCTCAGATATTGTACGGGTCGAAGTAACTGGCGGAATGCCGGAAGGCGTTACAGGAAGCGGAACCGAAAAAGATCCTTATATTCTTTCAACGGGCGCACAGTTGGCAGCGCTGCAAAACCTTGTAGCCAACGGGGATGGCAAGCCCTTCCGAAATACCTACTTCAAATTTGCAAATGATATTGAACTTCCGCAGGATTGGGAGCCGCTGGGCAGCCTGAAGGAAGGCGCTGCCCTTCCCGATCGGGGCGTCAATATCAATGCTTTCAGCGGGATCATAGACGGCGACGGGCATAAGATCATCATCCCAAAGGGCGGACTGCCTTTGATTGGATATGCACGGGATGCGGTCGTAAAAAACCTTAATATCTATGGTGAAGAAATCAATGGTTACGGCCTCTTAAACAGCTATGTGGTTGATTATGGGGACAACGGCGACTATAATGTTGGCGATGTTCCTGAAACCATTCGGATCGAGAATTGCCGCTTGCTAAAAGGCTCTTCCACCCTGAAGTCGGGCTTTATCGGGGGTTATGCGTCAGGCAAGAACTATGTGTATATCATTGATTGTACCATAGAGGAAGGTGTCACGATAGGATACACCGGGGCCGAAAGTGGTATTGGTTCATTTGGCGGTGAGTTCAATGGTATGCTCATAAACTGTACCAGTTCTGCCACGGTAAAGGGCAAGAACCGAGTTGGCGGCCTAGTCGGAAATAAAGGCCAGTCTATGGGCCTATTCCAAATTCAAAACTGCTCTTTTACCGGCGCTGTCATCGCTACTGGCAATTATGTCGGCGGCATTTTGGGTTCGGGATATAATGCCTGGTCTGCACCGAACTCGCCTTTGGCAACAGTCCGCAATTGCTTTGTCAGCGGCAGCATTACAGGCGCCGATAAAATCGGCGGTATCACCGGCGGTGAACCCGGTGTCGTACAAGCGTGGGGCAATGGTGCTGGTGATGTAGTCGATAATGTATTCTACGGTACGATCACAGCCACTGGCGAGGGGAAATTTGTTGGCGGCATCATTGGCTATATGCAGTCGCTGAATAAGTATAATTGGGTCAGCGACAACTATTATTGCGAAGATAGCGGTGCGGCTAAGGGTATTGGCGAGATCGCTATCGTTGATACCAGTGCCGAACACGAAACAGACAGCAACACCCGCTATGTGAATACCGCAATTGAAGTCCCTGATATTTTCGGTTTTGATCAAAGGGGTGGTTATAATCGTACTGATGACCCTGTAGGTAAAGACGCAGATAAACTGGTAAAGCGTGTCACGAAGGAAGACCTGACAAATGAAACCGTTGTTGCACTGCTCAACAGTTCTAAAACCAGCTTCCGCAACTGGATTCAAGGCGCGACTGGGCCGATTCTCCGCCAAGAGGCCGTTGCCTATGAGCTTGTTGTCGGAGGCGAAATCAAAAACCAGCACTATGTCGGCGATGCTCTGAATCTGTCCGGCCTTACGCTGACGGCCAAGTGGTCTGACGGTACGACTACCAATGTACCGCTGAATGATCCCGACCTCAAGATCACCGGTTACGACGGCGGCAAGCACGGCCAGCAGACGGTGACGCTCCAGTACGGCGCGGCTAAGGTAGAGATCGTCGTCACCGTGCTGTATAAAGAGCCGGAGGACATTACCGTGACCATCACCCTGCTGGGCGACAAGGCCCACGGCGACAACGGCCAGGTACACGGACTGTCCAAGGGCGGCCTGACCGCGTGGGTCAGCGGCCACAAGGTGAAAGTGACCACCAACATGACTGTGTGGGATGCGCTGAAGCAGCTGCCCGGCGTAACATGGGATAACCCCACCGGCAACTACATCAAGAGCGTGACCTACGGCGGTGTGACCATTGGCGAGTTCACCAACGGTAAGAACTCCGGCTGGATGTATACGCTGAACGGCAAGTACCCCATGCTGGGCGTCAGTGAGCAGTATCTGAAGAAGGGCGACGTCATCGTGTTCCACTACACGGATGACTACACGCTGGAGGCGGCGGACATGGGCCCCGCGCCGGAGGAGAAAAAGACCGCTGATGAGGTCATCGCCCTTATCAACGCCATCGGCGTGGTGGATCTGACCAAGGGCGATGTCATCGCCAAGGCACGCGCCGCGTATGACGCGCTTTCCGCGGCGGACAAGAAGCTGGTGACCAACTATCAGACGCTCCTGGACGCTGAGGCGGCCTACGCCAAGCTGGTGGCCGAGCTGGGCAAGAAGGCGGACAGCATCTACAAGACCACCGGCGACTATCTGGCAAAGCTGGGCACGCCCAGCGTGGGCAGCATCGGCGGCGAGTGGATGGCGCTGGGGTTGGCCCGCAGTGGTCGCACTGTCCCAGAGGGCTACTATGACGCTGTGGTCAAGTATGTCAAGGACAACATCGACAGCAACGGACGGCTGGACAAGAACAAGGCCACCGAAAACGCCCGCATTATCCTGGCGCTGACGGCCATCGGCAAGGATGTGACGAATGTGGACGGCCATGACCTGCTGGCCGGGCTGAATGAGATGTCCTACCTCTCCAAGCAGGGCATCAACGGTGCGATATTCACGCTGATCGCGCTGGACAGCCACAACTACACGCCTGCCGGCGATGTGACCCGCGACAAGCTGGTACAGGCTATTTTGGAAGCGCAGATCAGCAGTGACGGCGGCTGGAGCCTGGACGGCAAGAACGCCGATGTGGACATGACCGCCATGGCTATCCAGGCGCTGGCAGCCTACTACAAAAGCAACAGCAGCGCGAAGAAGGCTGTGGACAAGGGACTGAGCTGGCTCAGCTCCGTGCAGCAGAATGACGGCGGATTCACCAGCTGGGGCGCAGCCAACAGCGAATCCTGCGCGCAGGTCATCGTTGCGCTGACTGCACTGGGCATTGACCCGACCAAGGACAGTCGGTTCATCAAGAATGGTGTCAGCGTGCTGGACGCGCTGTGCGGCTTCGCGGTGAATGGCGGAGGATTCAAGCACCTCGCCACCGAGACAAGTGCCAACGGCATGGCGACGGAGCAGGGGTTTTATGCACTGGTGGCATATTACCGGCTACTGAACGGCCAGACCAGCCTGTATGACATGACGGATGTGAAACTGGAGGGCGTCAAGGCCGAAGAGCCGGTCGATGATACCGACAAGTCGGATGATACTGCCGACACGGAGGTCGAAGATACTTCAAGTGGCGGACAGGTGGTGCTGTGGGTAGTCATCGGCGTGGTGGCTGTCGGTGGTATTGCCGCACTGGCGGTGACCAGCAAAAAACGGCATGGCAGAGATGCGGAGTAATACTTGAATACACCAACGCAGGGGCGCGGAAGCGTCCCTGCGTAAGGTGCTTTTGTGAGGGTTTCAACATGAAAAAGAAGTCATTCTGCTTGCTGCTCTTAACGGCAGTGCTGCTATTTTGTGCTGCCTGTGGCCAGACGCAGACAGAACAGCCGGAGGATACCGGCGACAAGGATCAGTACATGACTGAGCCTGTCCCGGATGGCAAGCCCGATCCGGTAGAGC
>OLRO01001190.1_pt1 | contig 15624 bp, 22 predicted proteins | sample 1673131 | NCBI WGS metagenome assembly OLRO01 (sample SAMEA3136757, study PRJEB25190) | human gut metagenome | biome: human gut; feature: human-associated habitat; material: faeces | place: Austria | collected 2013 | reverse complement strand
TTATTTCATGTTATTCAAAATTACTTTTTTATATCTAAAGTCGCACCTTTTGCACATAATTTATTCGACAAAAATTTAACTTATTCACAATTATTCTTGCTACTGCATACTTTATTGCATACTTTTTGCATTAAAAAAATCCTCTATAAAAAGTATTGTTTCTTCTAAAGAAAATCCATCTTTTAATGCAAAATCCACCATTCTTCGTATTACCATTTCATTGCTTTCAAACTTATTACTTAATAACTTTATATATTTCTCCATATATTACCTCCTTTGTTTATGAAAGTAATATAATCAATAGTGTTTCATATGTGAAACGCTTTCACGAAATGCCCATTTTCATTCATGAAATCTTTAAAATTTTATTTTATACAAATTTTTTATGTCTGTTTTTAATGCTAAAGATATTCTAATCAAAGTTGAAATTGTCGGTTCGGATTCATTTCTCTCAATTTTACTAAGTTGACTAACACTTATATTGGTTAATTCTGATAATTTTCTTAAAGATATACTTTTCTCTTCTCTTATTTCTCTTAATAAAATTTCTACTCTCATATTATTCCCCTTGATTAGTATTCCATCTTATTAAGATAACATTCATTGCGTTTCATATGTGAAACATAAATATGAGGAAGCTATAATGCTCCCTCTATTATTTTGTCTATATATTCATCTATCTTTGTACTTTGTTCTATTACCTCTTTGCAATTGCTATCATTTTTTATCATTAGTTCAAGCTTTTTTATATCTTCCATAAGCTTGTACCTCCCCTAATTCTATAATAACAGTTTTTGTCTGCGAAGTCTGTCGAATCGTGTAAATAAATTGATAATTTTTTCGGTTTATATTGCATAAATCCATTTTATTTGATATATTATAGAAAATTATCAATCACCTCATACATGTGTGTGTATTAATCAGCGATTATCTGCTGATTGTAAGGCAGTGGTCTTTCTAACCGCTGATATACTGCACACACATTGGCAGTTAAAAATTTACAAAAACGGAGGTGAATCCATTGAAGCAAAACGAAATAGCAACAAGATATTTAGGACTTTCTTTAATTTTTTTAATTGTAGGTGTAGTTTTATGTTTTTTAGCCAATCTAGGATATAGTTCATACATAAAGCTTCAATCTGCAGACAAAAAAATTGAAGTTCACGCACAGAACTTCAATAGCATTGATAATTGATGTAAGGGGCTTCGGCTCCTTGTTTTATTTTATATCATTTGTATATTTTATATACTTAATTTCATAAGTTGTCAATACAGAATGTATATTTTTAATTTACTTTTAAAATTTTTGTAATACTTCTGTAACACTATATTACTACAATTTCGAATTTTTGTCAATCACTCATTTTACATGTTGATACTACATTTTGTATAATTTTATGATTCATTGGATCAAAAATTAACTTACGACATTACGTTTTAAGGTGTTTTTATTTTCAAAGAATATAACTTGTTGTCTAAAATTTTGCATTTTTTCGCTATAGCGAAAATTGACATAAAAAAAGAGGTAGGATTGCTCCTACCGAATTTTTACTTGAATAATTTATTAAAAGTATTTTTTCCGACTATTCCATCTACTGATAGTCCATTTCTTGATTGAAAATCTTTTACTGCATTTTCTGTTGCAGGTCCAAATATTCCGTCCGCATCTATGTCGAATGAATGACATACTAACATTGCTTGAATTAAATATGTAATATTACCTTCTGCACCTTTTCTAACATTTATACAAGAATTGTAAGTGTTGGTTCCAAATATTCCATCGACAGCTAAACCTCTTCCATATTGTTTGTTTAATTCTGTTTGTAGACCTTTTACTAAGGCTTTCTTTGTTTCATTTCCATAGATGTTGTCTACAGCAATACTTAACCCGTATTTATCATTTAGAATAGCTTGTATTCTTGCCACGTTGCCTTTATTTTCATTTTTTTGTGGTTGAGGTATAATTTCATTACTTGTCTCAGATTTTGCAATCTCATCGAATGGAAATTTGTTTCCAGGGCAAGATGTAGCACATACATCTCTATGAGCCTGTACTGTTGTTATATTGTACTTATTCTTTAAATATGCAACTAATTCTTTTCCTGCTTCTTTTTGAGCTTCTGGCATATCTTCTTCCATATAATTTCCTTCAAAGCATATTCCTAAAGAATTGTTATTTGAACCGTATGCATGTGCTCCCACTTTGTTTTCTGGACGAAGTCTATATATCTTACCATCTTTTCTAACTAAAAAGTGATATCCAGCACCGCTCCAGCCATTATTTAGGTGCCATCTATGTATATCTTCAGCAGAGCAATTCTTAGCATCTGCATGATGAAGAATTATCCTTTGTGTTGCTTTTCTCGTCGACATATCTTTGAATTGTAAGTTAGTTTCAATTATTTCCATCTATTTGTCCTCCTTATTACTAATAGCTTTTTGTCCCAATAGGTATGTACCAATCACACCTTGAACTACAGCTATTATTTGAACTATTTGAATTGCATATGGTATTGTGATACCATCTACAGCATTAATTCCTGCAACTAATGCACTTATAATTGCTAAAATGTTTGTAGCATATTTTGCTATCTTCTTTAACTTTTCCATGACTTTCCCTCCTCTTATTTAATAATTAAAGCTATAACAGCACCAACAATCGCACCAATTACGGATAAGATTATTTTGTCTCTTATAGCTTTTTTAACTTCTTTATAGTCTTTTGCTGGCTCATTCTCTATGTTGCCAACTCTTGTGTCCAATTTATTTACATCTTCTCTCATTAACTTAACTTCTGTCGCAATTTCTTTGATAGAATATGTAAGTTCGTGAATATCTTCAAGTTTGTTATTTATGTCTTTAAATTTATCGTCATGTTCGTCTAATCTTTTTGTATTAGACTTGCTTCTGTCCTCAACCTCTTGAAGCTTGATTATATCTGACTTTTCCATAGATTATTCCTCCGCTTTTTCCTCTGTGCTTGCTGTTGTCTCCTCAGTTATGTTATCGGTTTCTTCTGTATCCTCTGTTGCTTCTGCATAAACTTCTTCTGCTTTTAGTACTAATGAGCTATATTCTTCATCACTAATCTTATTCATTGCATAAAATATATTTAGCTTATTTTCAATTTCTTCTTTCTTTTCGTAATATTTCTTTTCAATTAATTTAAATAATAAATCTGATATTCTCATAATTACACCTCTTCTTTCAAATCATTTTCTAGATTATCTAATAATAAAGCACTTGTTGATGTTGTGTTTAACAAGCTCTCTATATTGCTTAATCTTTCGTTATATTCTTTTGCTTGATTATTAAACATTGTTTCAATATCCTTTTTGTACGATATCTCTAGTGTTGCTAATTCGTCGTCTACACTAATGTTTGTGACATTCTTATATGTATATAGTATTTTATCTATTACAGCTTGTTGCTCTGTAGTATATGGTATTATTTCTTCTTTGTCTAACTTATATTGGATTGTTGCACCATTAAATTTTTCTTTTATAGTGTCTAAAGTATCATCTTTATTCCCTATGATTAAAAAGTTTGCAGGATTTTCAAAAATAGTATTTTCTGCTTGTGAAAATGATGATTTTGCTTTCGTACATAATCCATATGGTATATCTCCAACGATTTTTCTTTTATTTTTCAAATATAGAATACCTGCTACATTTTTGTTTTTGTCCAATGTAATTACTTCTAGTATATTTATTGTTGTTTCATTTACTATATTATGTATTCCATCTTCTGCGAGATAACTACCTTCATAAAGTTTTTGTCCTGGCTCTAGTGGAAATATCCAAGAATTGGATTTATATTTTTCAAATTCAGTTGGAACAATGCCTTTAGAAATTTCTGCTCGTATTTTATATCTTTTAAAAATTTTATCAAACGTTGTTTGGTTATTTGGATAAAACGAAAAGAAAGGATATTTGTTAGTGCTTATTGAATTTCCTACCTTTTTTCCATTATTAAGTAGCCAAATTCCCAAGTTATCCCAATTTTTCCCATTGCCTGTAACTCCAAAAAATATTCCAGTCATATCTATACTTTTATCATTATCCTCTATTGATAAGACCAAATTATTATTTTCAAAATTATTTAATAACTTGATATATCCATACTGTGAACCATTATAATCATCTCTATTATCTGGTAACATGTTTTTCCCTGTTTGCCTTATTTTAAACGAATTATAAGGAACATAAGATAAGCCTATGTCTCCTTCATTTATCATTATTTTAACTTTTGTATTAGAATAAGTTGAACCAGCTTTTATGATAAATGATAATTTAATATTTGTATCTTGTTCCAATGTAAATTTCTGAGTTCTATATGATTGCACATAATTTAAAATTACTTTATTGTTATTTGATGTGTCAGCTACAAAAAATCTATCATATTCTTCATTAATCTTATTCAAGCCCCATACAGATACAGAATAAGTTCCTTTTTTTAATAAAATTTTTTTAATTTCAAAGCCATCTGAAAAATCTCTAGTTGCCACTCCGTCTAAAATTATTTCACTTGTATTTCCTGTATATGTTACAGTTATTCCATTTGAAGTTATTTTACCAGAATTAAGAATATAATACTTATTTATTTCTCCAGTAACATTCTTAATTTCACTTGGAAAGTCTGGTGATGGAGATACTCCATATTGTTCATATGATGTTGCTTCGATTTCATTTTCTAGTTGTGGTTTCCAACTAAAATTATTCAATGAATTACCTGCTGCTGTAAATATTCTTAATCTATAAGTTCCTTTTTCTAATTTGAATGTTATTGAATTGCTAGTGCTTTTCGCACTTAATTCAGTTCCTTGCACTGTTGAAAATGAACCATCAGTTTGTTTTTGTTGTATTAAAATTGATGGCGTACTTGTTCCAGTTCCTATATCAAATATTCCCCCCGTGTTTTTAGATAATGTATATTGTCCTGTTTCTGTAACCTCAAATGTTTCACTGTATATATTTAATAACCCGCTAGCAGTTCCATCTAATGTTATAATTCCTTCTTTTATAGAATATGTAACACTTTGAGCAAGTGTTGAATCGATATTTTTAAAGTTTAATTTATTTTTTCCACTTCTAGTTTCTTGCCTACTCCCACCTCTTAGCTTCCACTCAAAATCCATATTTGAGCTATCTTCTAAATGTATGCTGTTTCCACTTGCTGTTCCAGTTGGTATTTGTGATTTCAGCAAACTATTTTCTTTTTTTATTTTAGTCAACTCTTCATCAACATCTTTTTTATTCTGTGCGATACCCTCTGCATTCTTTTCTATATTTTCATTCTGTGTTGTTTGTTCTTCTTTTATTGCTGTTATAGTTTCATTTGTTGTGCTATCGACTTTTTCTAAACTTTCTAGTTTTTTGTTTGTAGTTCCAGCATTTTCATCTAGCTTGTCCCAGTTTTCATTTAATGTTTTTTCAATATCAAAATTATTTGTATTTGTCGTTGGATTGTCCTGCTTAAATAATTTTAAATTAGTTGTTTCGCTCATTTTAAACCTCCTATGCTGTTCTTTTCCACATATAGCAAGTTATGTATGGTTGCAATAACGAAAGTGATGTAGAACCTGCAGACTTTGTTGTTTGTTGTCCTGATGCAGAAATTGTATGAGTGTGTCCTGCACCTCCACCTTTACTCTTTGCAAAATTTTCCACGTTTCTTAAAGTTTTACTCCAAGCAGTAGCTACAGACAACGCATTAGCCTCCACTGATTGTGCAGAACCTCCGCTAGTCTGCCAAATATCATGTGTATGTTCGGGTATTTGATTTACTGTTAGTACTGTACTTCCAGTATTTCCTCCGTGATTATGACTTGCTATTGTGTGAGTATGTGAGATATTTGCAGTTTTTGAACCTCCAGCCTTTTCAACTGTTTTAAAGTCGTTGTCTGATGTATCGACTCCAACAGGTACTCTTCCACTTCCCCATAACACCCATGTTCCAAATCCTAAATATGTGGCTGGATTAATATTTGTTGTTTCCATTCTTATATGTCCAACTGGATTTTCTGCTCTTTTAGCTTCTAGAATAGCATCATTTATAGCCGTTTTTATATTATTTTGAAAAGTGTCAAACATTTCTTTGTTTAATTTTGTTTTTCCATTTTGAAAGTCAATTTCAATCATTCTTTTGCTCCTTTCAATTTTTCTATTTCTTTATGCATATTACCGATTTGTGCTTGTTGTTCTTGTATAGCCTTGCAACACAAACTTACAAATGAATATGTATCAACACCTGTATTATCAAGTGATGTTACTTCTTTTGAATAGTTGTACTTATCTCCTATAACGAAACCAATATGTTTCTTATCTTTATCATTCTCAGTTTTTAAGTTATATCTGTATATGTCTATTCCATTTATTATTTCTAGCGCATTATCTTTCATCTTTTCAAAGTTTTTCTTTTTTTCTTCTAAAGAAGATTGATTTATTTTTGGAGCCGAAATTTCGTCTGCTGTTAATTTAGGTGTATTTATTTCATCTGGTGTCATAGACGAACTATTATAGTTACTCATCATAACGAGTGCATTCGGCATTATTGAAAGATTTCCACCACTAGTATCCCATAATGAAATTTCTCCTGGGTCCAATGCAACATAATTTGATTTTGTATTTCCAATTATTAGATTTTTATTACCTGTAATTATGACTTTTCCGTCTTTAGTTACATTAAAGTAGGTACTTTGAATCACTAGATTTTTAGCCGTTAAATTTAAAACATTATTAGATATTAAATCTAACACATCGTTTGCAGTCAATCCGAGTTTGCTTGCTAGTATTGTTACCGACTCAGCACTTTGATTAATTTTTGAAATAATTTCATCGTTTCCAACCTTCTTTCCAACCACAGAAGTTATATTATCCGTTGTTTGTTTGATATTAGAATATTGTTTTGTTACATTTTCTTTTGTTTCATAAGTTTTACTTACTGAACTCGTAATCTCGCCAGCTTTTAAACTTATAGCACTATTCATTTCTGTTGTTGTGCTGTAATCTTCTAGCTTTTTATTTACTGATAAATCTACTGATTCCTTAGTTTGTTTTATCTCGCTATTCATTTCTACTTTTGTAGCAAAAGTATCTGAATATGTACTCTTTATCACGTATTTAGCTTTTATTCTTGCTGTATAGTTGTTTATTGTAATTGTATTAGTTCCTTCTTTTAGAGGTATTTCAAGCTTTCCTAAGTTTTCTACGCTTTCCTTTGCTTTAGTTGAGCCACTCTTGTTTACTCTTCTTATTACTTTTGCCTGTCCATTTTCTAGAACAAACTCATCACATACTTCGCTATTTTGTCTTAATGCCTCTGTTATTCCTAATGAATATATCTTTATATTGTTATCTTTATCAGTTACACTTATAAGGTCATCTCCCTCTAAATGTAAATTGTCATCTAATGTTAATTTATCATCTAGCAATAAATAATTAAATACTGTATTGTTTCCATATATGTGTAATTCTAGCAGGTTAGCCTCTATACAATTCTCTAATGTTACAGTCTTTATTCCTTCTGCTGTTCGAGTTAAGTCTTCAATATCTGATACCTTTTGAGATATGCTATCAACTGTTTGTTCTATCTTTGTTACTTTTTTAGAAGTTTCATCTACTTCACTTATAACGGATTCAAGTTTTTTATTTACTTTATCCATAATGATGTATGCTTTATTTATTTTCTGGTCTGTTTTGTCTGCTTTTGTATAATCAGTCTTTGTTTCTGTTGGCATTTCGGTATAAATTGTTTCTTCTAGCCCCTGTGTTATTTTTATTTCATCATTGAATAGAACACAATCATATAACTTGCCATGTACATTAGCTGTATATCTATCACATAAGTCTAAGAAGCATATTCCTCTACTGTCGAAGTTGTTTGTGCAATAAGTTAAACCGTTTAATTTTTCTAAAATAGCTGGTAAATAATCACTTCTATCATTGTAATTCATTATCTGATTATCTATTATTTTCAGCTCACACAATCCATTATTTTCAATGCTTTCTTCATCTTGTAAATATATGTTGTCACTTTCCCCACTTCTGCTTAAAACAATTGAATTTATTGGTCCATACAAATTATCAAACGTAACGTTTGTATCTTTGAAATAATCTTCATTAAGTTCTATTGCACTCTTCTTTGGAATATATCTTATTTCTAGCTCATCATTTGAATTTATGCATATTGTAGAAGCTGTTACTTGTGCTAATTCATCTAAAACATCTCTGAATGTATAATCGTAACCTGTATAATAATCAGCAGTTAATTCTTTGTCACAGTTTGCAAAATTATCGTTGTAACTTGCAAATGTTAATCCTATGTAATCGCATAATTTCTTTATGTAGTCCTTTACTTTAATTGGAAATGTAATTTTCATATCTTCATAATCTTTCATTGAAGATAACATTTTGTCATAGCAAGTATGGCTATAACTCATTGTATCTGCATTGTATTCAGCATCTTTTGATACAATATAGTTACCTAAATCAATGTATTCAAATCCTTTTAAGCCACTTGATAATAAGTTTACTGGTATTTCATTAAGTCTATTCACTTTCATTGCGTGTACTTCTGCAACAGTTAAGCTTAAATCAACTTGTACACCGAATTTAACATTTATAACTGTATCTTTCGGTATTGCTACACTTGACTCAATATCTAATTGTTTCATAACAGATTTAAGTATATTTCCTTCAAAGTGTGGTGTTACAGAAAAAAGAGTATCACTGTCCAGGAAATACTCTTTACCGTTTATTGTATATGTAATTATTGTGTCCAGCATTCTTCCATAAGAAGTAATTTCTTTTATAAATTTTTCACTTACGTTCTTCATTACTTTCTCCTATCTACCGCAATAAACGATAAATCAAATGATTGGCCCTTTTTTATGCTTTTATAAACTATCTCCCAATCGCCCGAGTATGTTTCTATTGATATTTCTTTATGCTTGTTTGGATCTATATACCTGATAGTCTGTCTAGCATTATCAAAATGTGGTGCTAAGTATGTTAGTTCATCTTCATTTAAGCTTCTAAAACTCATTACAAATTTAGGAAATATTCCAATCAATGTTCCGCATTTGCTTACCACTTAACGCTCTTCCAGTATCACTGCTCCACAGTTTCGGATATGAATACTTTACTTGTGTTAGATATTTTCCCATTGAAATGCCGTCCATATATAAACTGTCTTTATCTAAAAACATTTTTTCCTCCTAACTAAAAAAGCCTATCAATCGATAGACTCTTATCTATTTGTTGCAAATGCTAGTTCTTCACTTCTTTTCGCCATTTGACGTTGTATTAATCTTCCGTCTAAATAAACATTTGTTGAACCAGACGAACTGATTTTTCCAGCTAATTTATCTGCTAATATATCAATCCATTCTGTATTGTTTTCGAGTGGCATTACAGCCTCTTTTCCAGCCTCTCCAAGAATAGCTTGAGTAGGTCGTGATATTATTCCACCTTTTGCCAATAGTGGTATTTGTGGAATACTAAATCCTAAACTTTTTCCACCTATTCCTGGTACCCAATCTGGAACATCAAATTTTATTTTATTTGCCCCTCTTATAAGTGAATTTATGCCTCTTATAATTAAGTTTAATGGAGCTTTTGCTATAGCCCACAAAGAGTCAAATATTCCCTTAAATATCTGTTTGAAACCTTCAAGTGCAGTTTTCATATCCCCCGTAAATATTCCTTTGAATACTTTTCCTACACCTTCAAATATCTCTTTAACACCTTTAAATACACTCTTAGCCGTTTCTTCCATGTTTTCAAACGGAGCTTTCAACATTCCACCTATTGTTGTAGTTATTCCATCTAATACACTGACTAAATTCCAAAATATAGCCACTATAATATCAATTACGCCTTTTATAAAATTCCAAACTGGCAATAATACATTATTCCATATCCATTGACCAACAGTACTCAATACGCCTTTTATCGTATCCCAATTTTGTATAATTAAGCCTACAACAACAGCAATTGCAGCAGCAATAATTAATGGCCAACCACCGAATATCAAGGCTAAACCTGCAAGTATTACTCCTATATCAGTTAAAATCTTTCCAAAATTTTGCCAGCTAGGATTTTCTATTTGTGCTTTAACATCTTTTATTAATGATATGATTCCCATTATAAGTACACTAATTCCTAATCCTTGTATACCCGTAAGACCAAACTTGATTGCAATTATTCCTGCTAATATGCTTGCTAAAATCCCTAGCATTATGTCCTTATTATCTATTATCCATTGTAACCACTGAGGAACTTCTCCTTGCATTTTACTCAAATCAACACTAGGCGTAGCTCCACTCGACGATTTATTATCTTGAATTACATTCATTTCATCAAATCCCGCTAGACTTTTTTGTATTTCCTTTGCTGATTTTGCTGTTCCACTTGCACTTTTTCTCATTTTTTGAAAGTTTTGTACACTCGAATTTGAGAATAGATTAAGTCCGAACCAAGCTGTAGTTATTGCATTTACATAGCTCAAAACTGTGAATAATATTTTTACAAGGCCTTGTATTGCTGGTGCTATTATATTTGCTATACAGTATCCCATATATTCAAAATCAGCTGATACTTGTGGGTTATACTGTTTTACTAAATTTACAGCTCTGGTAACCATATTCCATGCAGTTCGAACTCCTACAACTGCCATAGCCATTTTACCAATCTGCCCTATTGTAGATGTTAATTTACTTTTTACATTGTCTATTCCTTTTTCCATATTTTTAGTATTAATTTGGTCAATTTTAGCTTTATACTCTTGTATTTTCAAGTTATTTTCTTGCTGTTTTTGTTTTACTCTGTCTAACTTAGAATACACTCTTCTTATTCCATTTGATTGTCTATCAATCTCCTGATTGGCTTCTGCAAGAGCCATTTGTAATTGAGCCATTTCTGCCGGATTTGATACCGTTAATTTTCCACCATTCATTGTTTGCAATTCAGAAATTTTAGTCTTGTACTCATCAGCTTTAGCCAGTAACTCTTCATATTTATTTACCTGATCCTGTAATATCTTTTCTTCTTTTCTATTCGACATATTTTTGTTTTCTAATACTTTTATCTTGTCCTCTAAAGCAATTATGTCTTTATCTATTCCACTGTTGTCTAATTTTGTTTTGATTTTTAAATATCCATCAGCCATTGTTATTCCTTCCTAAGTTGTCTCTCAAATAGCTCATCTAATCTTTTTTCTTCATCAGTCTTTATTTTTTCTTTTTTCAAGGCAACTTGTTCTTTTTGCTTTATCCATTTTGCTTTTTCCTTTTCATCTTTGATATTTGATATATCGAATGTTCTAACAAATCTAACTCTACTTAATACACACTTGTCACTCAATCCACATAATAAATTATAAAATTCCCACCAATGCATATAAGTTTTAGGTCTAATTTTCTTACCATAATCATAAAAAAAAGATGTCCTAATGTATTCCCAGTCTTGCTCGAAATCCATATCAACTTCATTGTCATCATTATTGGTTTGTTCTTTATTGCATCTAAGATATTTAAGTCCGATTTTTATTAAAGCTTCCCAATCATTTGAAGCATTTAGTCCCTTTTCTCCAAATAGCAAATATATTATTGCTAGAGCCCTTTCTTCATCTTGAATATTACTTTCAGCAATTTTATTGCATCTTAGTGCAACTCTAAAATCAGTGTTAATTTTATACTTATTTGTCCCAACTTTTGCAAAGTGAGGATAGTTATTCATTAGTCAACACATCGCTTTCCTCTTCAATCTTATATTTGTCTTTTATTCTCTTTGTCATATTTGTTACAGTTAGTTTCATTTTATCCATATAAGGCTCTAAGGCTTCGCTTAAATCATCAAACATTTCCCAATATGGAGTTCTTCCATTTAAGAATTTCTTTGTTCCACCTTTTCCTAAAAACAAATCCATAGCCTCCTCAGCCTTTTGGTAAAACTCACGAATAGCTTTTGCTTTTTCTTCTTCATTTGCACTTAAATAACCTTTGCCTTTATGGTCTTGTCTCTTATTTATGATTATCATCTTTCCCCTTAAATCAGTTCTTGCATTATTAATTAATGTAACACACTTATTATATCTAAGAGGTAGTCCAACATCAGCCAAATCAAATTCTAAGCACACTTCTTTTCCATTTGAATCCTTTACAATATTGCCTTCACTATCTATGATTCCTAGTTTAAAAATATCTTTATTTTCTTTTAATTTTATACGTTCCATATTTCCTCCTAATTATTCCATACTACAATTCACGCAATAAAAAAGCATCAGCTTATATACTGATGCCTCTTAATTATATAACTTCATTCCTAATATTTTGCTTTTTAGCATTTTCCCATTTTGTTGTAAGTCTCATCATTTCTTCTTTTGAATGTTGTACATATTTTAAAACAGCAGTTTGTTCTTTATCCATTATATACATTTCTCCAAAATTAAAAACGTTTTCCCTTGCAGTAATATTAACAATCCTATATAGTGGAACTATTTTCTGTTTTTTGTTAAACACACCTGTTTCAACAATTAACTTTTCATCATTGTAATAGTATTTACAATTTTTTAGAATAAAATAGTAGCATAATGGAACTATTAACGATATAAACATTGTTGGTACACTAAGAAGAATACCTAGAATTAACCAGAATATTAGCCAAAATTTACTGACTGTTATGTAATAATAATTATCTTCCATTATACTCTCCTTTATTTTAAGCCTATTTGGCTCTTTGCGCTGACTTCGCCATTCATAAATGATATAGTTGCATTAGATATACCATTAGATGCATACCAGTAGTATATTTTCATTGTTTGAGAACCATAAGAACTTTCTGTTGATAATGTTCCTTCTTCTCCCATAATATCTACTACTTCTTGATATGTCATTCCAGTTTCAATCTTGTTGAACTTTTCTAGCGTTGCTTTTTCTTGTTTTTGTACAGTAGTATTTGTAGATGTTGGTGTTGTGCTGTTGTTATTAGTTCCATTCGATGCTGCTACTGCTACACATATTAACGCAATTAATAATATAGCCGTTATAACTCTATGTTTCACAAAAAAATTTCTTTGGTCCTTTCCACATTTAGGACATGTTTTAGCATCTTTGCTAATCTCAGTTCCACATTCTTTACAAATTTTTAGTGCCATTTTTCTTCCTCCTCTTATTACCAATTATAATCAAAGTATAGCACATCGCTCTTGTCGAATGTTGTCGAAATCTGTCGATTAGAATTAATTTTCAGGAGAAAATGTTGGAACTCCTTTATTAAATGTAACTGTTCCAAATGTTGGGTCTCCACTATAATCAATATTATACTTAATCTTAGCTGTTTCTCCACCATTTGAACTTATTTCTATAGCAACATCCCACATTCTTGCTCTGTATGTAGGAGTAGATTCTTCGTTTGTTACACTATATTTATCTACTTCTAGTAAATGTGTTTGTGCCTCTGTTCCGGTAAGCATTCTATATCTTATATTATCTATAAATTCAAATACTTCATCGCCTTTATATGCAGTTTGTTCTACGCCAGAGCTTGGTCCATAAGAGTCTATTGCAGTCCTTTTTGTTCTTTCTATAATCCATTTTTCTTCTGTCTTTTCTGCATTATAGTCAGTTGATTTGTCTGTAACTCCTACTCCTATTATTTTCCATGATGGCGTTTCTCCTGATGGATTTATATCTAAGAAGTCTTGCCATTCATCTCTATTTATTTTCCTTAAATTCAACATTTTTAATTTTCCTCCTCATCAAATTCGCTATAATTTAAGTAACATTGTATTCTATAAATAGCCTCATTTGCATTTGTAGCAAAAATATAGCCATTTGTTGTTGCACCTATTTCATATACTCCCTTAATATCTGGGTATATATGTTTCTTATTATTAATTTCTAACCACTTTTTAAAATCTTCATAAAATTTAGAATTATCTATATTGTTTTGGACATCTTCGTTCCAACGCATTTTACTATCAAAAGTAAATAAGAATTGCTTTTCTGCCCCCACTCTAAACTTAGTTAAAATTGGGTTATATCCTGCATTTTCATTAACTGAATATGTTTCAACTTTATCAGCTAAATATTCTACATTAAGTTCTGCAAATTGTTTTAAATGCGGACACTTGGCAATATATTCTCTTATTTTATCTATTTTGGCTTCATCATTCATTTGTCTATCTCCTTTTGTCCTGCATTTAGAATATCATCAAAATGGTCTGCTAACATACGTTCTACGAAATGGTCTCCTCTTAAAGGTCCACTATGATAATTTAATCTTTCATTGCTTTGGACTTTTTTTATTCCTGGTCTGCTCCAGTATCTACCACTATTTTTATCATAAAAAGCTCCTATTTTATATTTAGGATCAATATATTTAGTGCCTTCGTACTGATAATGTGCATATGGTGTATTTATATTAATTTCTCCACTTCCAACTTTTGTTGAGTTATACATACTCGTTATCATCTGGTTACTGTCCATTGGCATATACTTATCTAAATATCCCATGAAAGCACTATCTATAACTTTCTGTGTTCTTCCACCATCAAGTCCGTATTTATCAATAATCTGTTGTTTTTGAATACTGTCAAATGCAATTATATAGTCCATTATATTAACCTCCTGTTACTGCAAAATGCCACATATCTTCACTACCATAATCTCTAATAGCAATATTAGTGATTTTCATTACTTCTTGATGTCGTTCTAATAATTCAGGAATACTTGAAAAATCTTCTATTTTACCTTTCACTAAGTAATCTCCTTTTTGAAGAGTCCAGCCAACGTCCTTAGCTGTAAGAAGTAGAACTGGTAATGAATTTATTTCTCCTACAGAAGCAGAATTAACTTCTTCAACGGTTAATTTATTGATTTCATTATTAAAATCCTCTGGTGTTTGATAACCTTCTTCTCTCATCAATATTCTCGCAGTCAAACTATCTTCTTTCATTAAAAGTACACCATTCATTGATATTCCATTGCTTGAACTCCAAAATCCTTTTACATAGCTTACTTTATATTCAGCCTTTTTAGTTCTTTTATTAAGGCATCTATTTAATATTGTTATATCTTTATCAAACATATCTTCCATATTAAACACCTCTGTATAATAAGCCTGTATGCAATAGGTATAATCTAATCTCTTCTAGTATCTTATTTTTTTTGTTAGAAATTTCTTTTTCTAAATCAGCTATATTCGTAGTGTTAGCAAAAGTTCTATGCAAATCTGCTACTTGTTCACTTGCAAGTATCCTATCTGTTTTTTCACTGCTTGCCAATTTAGATTTACTTGTTTCAATTTTTTCAATTTTAAATAAAATATCAGCAACAGAGCAAGTTGCCATTTGTACTTCTTCTTTGTAGTTTGTTATATCTCTATCAAAGATGTTTTTACGTACTTCTGCACTTGCTCTTATTACCATTCTATTAAAATCGGATTCGGGCATGTTGCCCTTATATGTATCTCTATAAAAACCATAATCGGTATAATTTATCATGCCCTCACTCCTCTTATTTTACTTTAATATTTCTAAATACTCCAGCTTTTAGTGTATTTTTAAGAACAACTGCAGCAACCATTTCTACGTCTCCTTCTTTAACTGTTCCAGGAGCTTTCA
>OLRO01001189.1_pt1 | contig 15628 bp, 15 predicted proteins | sample 1673131 | NCBI WGS metagenome assembly OLRO01 (sample SAMEA3136757, study PRJEB25190) | human gut metagenome | biome: human gut; feature: human-associated habitat; material: faeces | place: Austria | collected 2013 | reverse complement strand
GTCACTAAGGTATACATCGAATTGCATGCAAGCATGCATCGATGATACCTTTTGACCCTTTAATCATAAAATCGAAAAATTACTTTAGAAAATTTACACAGAACAGAAGAAATATGTTATTATATACTCTGTAAATCAAAATACGGAGGTTAGTTACATGGCAACGAGGAAGAAATCCTCAGCAAAAAGACAGACAAAAAAGGAGAGAATGGCTCAGATAGAGAGGCAGCAGGCCTTTAAAAAGGAAATATTTCTCTGGATAGTAGTAGCTGTTTCAATCCTTTTATTTATAAGTAATTTTGGAATAGGCGGTCATTTGGGAAACGCAGTAAGCGGTTTCCTTTTTGGTGTATTTGGAATGGTGGCATATATTTTTCCGCTTGTGCTTCTGGTGGGCAGCTTTTTTGCTGTGTCCAATAAGGGCAATTCATATGCTATCATGAAGCTTGTTATGACCATAGTTCTCATATGGTTTATATGTGTGTTTATGTACCTGGCAGTGTATGGTGAATTCGCGGTTTCGCCGGTGCAGTCATATATTGACAGTGTTGAAAGACATTCAGGTGGTGGCTTTATAGGTGCTCTTATAGGCTGCATTTTAGTTCCGGCGGTAGGAATTATAGGTTCATACGTGGTGACAATAGTTGTGATGATTATCTGTCTTGTGCTCATTACCGGTAAATCATTCATGAAGGGTATGAGAAACGGCGGCCGAAAGGTATACGAGTCAGCGCGTGAGAATAATGAGAGATATCAGGAGTATCGGCAGTATAAGTCAAGAGAGCGTCATATAAGAGAGGGTTTAGCTTCAGATGATACAGACAGTGACATAAAGGAGGCTGCAAAAGGTGGCAGAAGGAGTAAGCGTGCCGGCCGAAGGATGGACAATAAGATAACAGGCGTGTCACTTGATACAAAAATTGATGGCAGTGAAAACGCACTGGATTCAGGCATGGCAGGTAGTGATACAGCGCATGTGGGGATATTTGGACAAGGTGCAGCTGCTACAGATGCGCTTGGTGAGATAACTATAGAGAATTACCCAAGTTCACCTGCAATAAAGGAAAAAAAGACGACAAGCCTTACATCAGGAGATGCAGGGGAAATAGTGCAGACACCGGATTTTGGTGTGGCATCGGAGCCTGTTTCGGTTTTGGGTGGCACAGCCGATAGTGATAGTGCAGATGAGCTTGGCAGAAAGACCCTGCAGCAGATTAATGGCATGAAACCAGGCGGCTCGGGCGCAGCAGCTGCAAGCCATGTGTCGCAGATACCTATATCGGGCTGCGTGGAGCCTGATATATCTGATGATTTTGACATACAAAAAGATAATGAGCTGCAATCAAAATTATCAGCTCCGGCTGCAGATGCGGTAATGACAAAACCACCTGCAGCAGAGCAAAGTAAGAAAAATGTCAAATCAGACAAGGATGAGCTCGCCAAAGAGGTTGAAAAAGTCAGTGAGCAGATAGCGATAAATGATGCAGAAAATGCAATCCAGCAGAAGCCGTATGTATTTCCGGCGGTTGATCTGCTTAAGGCTCCTGACAGGGGGAAAACCGGTGATTCGCAGGCTCATCTGCGTGAGACGGCGGCAAAGCTTGAACAGACTCTTAATGTGTTTGGGGTGAATGCGAAGGTGAATAATATAAGCTGCGGTCCTGCTGTTACAAGGTTTGAAATCACACCGGAGCTTGGAGTGAAGGTATCAAAGATTGTGAATCTGGCAGATGATATAAAGCTTAATCTGGCAGCCGCGGATATACGAATCGAGGCTCCTATTCCGGGAAAAGCCGCTGTGGGCATCGAAGTGCCAAACAGCCAGAGTGTTGCTGTTTCCTTCAGGGAGCTTGTGGAGTCTGAAGAATTTAAAAATGCCAAATCAAAGATTACCTTTGCAGTGGGAAAAGATATTGCAGGCAAGGTTAAGGTTACGGATATCGCAAAAATGCCACATCTTTTAATTGCAGGTGCTACCGGCTCAGGTAAGTCAGTTTGTATCAATACAATTATCATGAGTATACTATACAAGGCAAAGCCGGATGAGGTAAAGCTGATTATGATTGACCCGAAGGTGGTTGAGCTTAGTGTATACAATGGCATACCTCATCTGATGATTCCGGTTGTTACAGATCCTAAAAAAGCTGCAGGAGCATTAAACTGGGCGGTTTCAGAGATGACAGACCGATACGAGAAGTTTGCAAACAGCGGTGTCAGGGAAATAAACGGTTACAATGCCATGATTGATGCAATGGATGGCAAGGATACAGAAAAACCGCCAAAGATGCCACAGATTGTCATTATAGTGGACGAGCTTGCAGATCTTATGATGGTTGCATCAAAGGATGTAGAGGAGGCAATATGCAGGCTGGCACAGCTTGCGAGAGCAGCCGGTATACATCTGATTATAGCTACACAGAGGCCTTCTGTTAATGTTATTACAGGTCTCATCAAGGCGAATATGCCAAGCCGTATCGCATTTGCGGTTACAAGCGGTGTTGACAGTCGTACAATACTTGATATGAATGGTGCGGAAAAGCTCCTTGGAAAGGGAGATATGTTATTTGACCCACAGGGTGTTCCGAAGCCCCTTCGAGTACAGGGCGCATTCGTTTCAGATAAAGAAGTTTCCGATATTGTGAAATTTATTATTGAAAATAATGAGAATGCACAGTACAGTAATGATGTGGCACAAAAGATGGAGAGCCTGTCGAATGATACGACAAATACAACCGTTACCATTTCAGATGTGGAAAACACGGATGATGGCAGGGACTCTTACTTTGCGGAGGCAGCGTCAATTATCACAGATAAGGAACGGGCTTCAATCGGAATGCTTCAAAGATACCTTAAAATTGGCTTCAACAGGGCGGCCCGCATCATGGATCAGCTCGAAGAGGCCGGTGTAGTGGGACCCGAGGAGGGGACAAAGCCCCGCAAGGTTCTGGTGACTAAAGAGGAATTAGATACTATATTAGAGAATAATTAACACAAAGGAGCAAAGAAAAATGAAAACAGATATTCAGATTGCACAGGAAGCTACAATGCTTCCAATCAAGGATGTAGCAGCATCTATAGGGATTAAAGAGGATGACTTAGAGCTTTATGGAAAGTATAAGGCAAAGATTTCTGATGAGCTCATCAATCGCACAAAGAAAAATCCTGACGGAAAGCTCATACTTGTTACAGCTATAAACCCGACTCCTGCAGGAGAGGGAAAGACAACCACAAGCGTCGGTCTTGGAGAGGCATTTGGACGCCTGGGAAAGAAAGCACTTATCGCACTTCGTGAGCCGTCACTTGGACCTTGCTTTGGTATCAAGGGAGGAGCAGCCGGTGGCGGATATGCACAGGTTGTCCCAATGGAGGATTTAAATCTTCATTTTACAGGAGATTTTCATGCAATTACATCTGCGAACAATCTGCTTGCGGCACTTCTTGACAATCATATCCAGCAGGGAAACGAGCTTGGTATCGATCCACGCCAGATTGTATGGAAGAGATGTATGGATATGAATGACCGTGTCCTTAGAAATATCGTTGTTGGTCTTGGAAGCAAGATGGACGGAATGGTCAGAGAAGATCATTTTGTCATCACTGTAGCATCTGAAATTATGGCAATACTCTGTCTGGCCGATGATATGGCAGATTTAAAGAAGCGCCTTGGCAGAATTATCGTGGCATACACCTTTGACGGAAAGCCTGTCACAGCCGATGATCTTCAGGCTACAGGCTCTATGGCAGCTCTCTTAAAGGATGCCTTAAAGCCGAACCTTATCCAGACACTTGAGCATACACCGGCAATAGTTCACGGTGGACCTTTTGCCAATATAGCACATGGCTGTAACAGTGTCCGTGCCACAAAGACAGCATTAAAGCTTGCAGACTATGTTATTACTGAGGCAGGCTTTGGCGCAGACCTTGGCGCAGAGAAGTTCTTTGATATCAAGTGCCGTATGGCAGGACTTAAGCCGGATGCAGTTGTACTTGTTGCAACAATCAGAGCATTAAAATATAATGGCGGCGTGCCGAAGGATGAGCTTTCATCAGAGAATCTTGATGCACTTAAGGCTGGAATCGTAAATCTTGAGAAGCATATTGAGAATCTTCACAAGTTTGGTGTGCCTGTAGTTGTCACATTAAATTCATTTGTCACAGACACCAAGGCTGAGACTGATTTTGTAGAGCAGTTCTGTAAGGAAAGAGGCTGTGAATTTGCACTCTCAGAGGTATGGGAGAAGGGTGGCGAAGGCGGAATTGACCTTGCCAACAAGGTACTTGAAACAATCGAGCACAAGGAAAGCAATTTTAAGGTGCTCTATGATGATAGCCTGTCACTTAAGGAAAAGATTGAAACTGTTGCAAAAGAAATATATGGAGCAGATGGTGTTACATATTCTCCGGCAGCAGAGAGAGAACTTAAGAGAATTACAGACCTTGGAATGGGAGATTTCCCTGTATGTATGGCAAAGACACAGTATTCGCTTTCTGATGATGCTAAGAAGCTTGGCAGACCGAGCGGCTTTAAAATCAACGTACGTGAGGTTTATGCGTCAGCAGGTGCAGGCTTTGTTGTAGCAGTAAACGGTTCTATTATGACTATGCCGGGACTTTCAAAGAAGCCGGCTGCATACGGCATTGATGTGGATGACAATGGTGTGATCACAGGATTATTCTAGGAGGAAATATGGCTAATCTAATAGACGGAAAATTAATTTCAACACAGATTAAGGATGAGCTTAAGGAAGAAGTGACAGAGCTTAAGAAAAAAGGTATCGAGGGCTGCCTTGCGGTGATTCAGGTCGGAAATGACCCTGCATCATCAGTGTATGTTCGCAACAAGAAAAAGGCGTGTGAGTATGTCGGAATCAAATCGCTTTCGTATGAACTTGCAGAGGAGACTACGGAGGATGAGATATTAAAACTTATCGAAAAGCTCAATGCTGATGCTTCTGTAAATGGTATTCTCTGTCAGCTTCCACTGCCAAAGCATATCGATGAGGACAAGGTTATTGATGCTATTGATCCCAAAAAGGATGTTGATGGCTTCAGTCCACAGAGTGTTGGAGCGATGGTTATAGGAAAGCCTGGTTTTTTGCCGTGTACTCCGGCCGGTATCATTCAGCTTTTAAAGAGAAGCAATATAGATATTGATGGTAAAAGCTGTGTTGTGGTTGGCAGAAGTAATATAGTCGGCAAGCCTATGTCACTTCTCATGCTTAGGGAGAATGCAACTGTTACGGTATGTCATTCACATACAAAGGATTTAAAAGATGTATGTAAAAATGCTGATATACTTATAGTGGCAATAGGAAAGCCTAAGTTTATAGATGCTTCATATGTGAAGGATGGTGCGGTTGTCATTGATGTTGGAATCCACAGAAATGCTGAAAATAAGCTGTGTGGTGATGTGGATTTTGATTCTGTTGTGTCTAAAGCGTCACATATCACACCTGTACCGGGCGGTGTAGGTCCTATGACAATTGCGATGCTCATGAGCAATTGTGTTGAGGCTATGAAGAGATAATTAGATAATTAGACAATAAGTAAGAGGATTAGATGTATGAGATGTGCCAATTGTGGTAATGAATTGAAGGCGGGCAGTCTGTACTGTGATGTCTGTGGGCATCCGGTTCAGATAGTGCCTGATTACAACGAATTTGATGATTATCTTGATAATCTGGTTGGAAATGATGACAGGCGAACTGATGGACAAAAGACTGCAAAGCCTGTGTCTGATAGGACAATCAGGTTTGATGAGCCGGTGAGGGAACAGCTTCATAGTGCCGGTCAGTGGAACGGACAAAAAACGGACAGAATGTCACAGTCTGTAAAGCAGCAAGTGAGACAGGATCAGACAGGTGAGCAGCGGTCTCAGACGAAACAACCGTGTGAGAAGCCGCAGTCTGACGGACAGAGGGCAAAGAGAGCGCAGCAGAAGAAGATAATTATTATATCAGCTGTAGTGTGCGCTGTAGCAATTGTAATACTTATTGCAGCTATTACACGTAATGTAAGCAGATCACATGACAATTCATTTGATTATCAGGTGAAGCAGGCAAAGGCAGCTTATTCGGCGGGAAATATAAATTCCGCGGTTTCTTATTATGAGAAGGCTTTGTCGATTGATTCGGATAATACAGATGTCAGATTTGCTTTGGCTGATATATATATGTCGAAGAAGGATTATGATGCCGCTCTTGTGCTGTATCAGGAAATTATCAATATTGATCCAAAGAGCAAAGAGGCTTATAAGCAGCTTATCTCGATTTATGAATCAAAAAAGGATTATGATGCAATTGTTGCGCTGCGTGAGAGTGCTAAGGATGCATCTGTTTTAAAGCTTTTTGCGGATTATACTGTATCTAAACCGCAGTTTAGCAAGAGCAGTGGCAAGTATGGAGAGACTATTGAGCTTTCTATAGATGCAGACAGCGATACCAAAATATACTATTCATATGATTCGGATGATCCTTTGACCAGAGGAGAAAGATATTATAGCCCGATCACCCTGGACAAGGAAGGCACATATGAGATAACAGCTGTTGCGGTTGATGACAGAGGAATCAAAAGCGAGGTGGCATCTGCCAAGTATGAAATCGAGTTTGAGGCACCGGATGCACCGGAGATAGACCCTGACGGAGGTACATTTGGTGCACAGACAGACATTACAATCACAGTACCTGAAAATTGTAAGGTATACTATACCTGGGATTCGTCAGATCCGAGTGCTGCATCAACAGAGTATACAGCTCCAATACCTGTTCCTGAGGGAAATAATGTGCTTTCTGTTATTGCGATAGACCAGAATACCGGAAAGTGCAGTGATATATACAGATCAAGATTTGAATTTTATATGAATTAATAAAAAACACGCATGAGTTGATTAATCATGCGTGTTCTTTTTAATGAAATTATCTGTTATGGCTGTAAAGCCTTTATTGTATCCGGATTCTGTGTGGATGTACAGTACTCTTTGTTTGAGACAAAATCTGTGAAATACACATACTGTGATGTTACGTTTATGTTGCAAAACTCACCCTTAGCAAGCTCTTTAAAGCCGGTGCCGTCATTTTTTACAACACACAGTGCCGGATTATCACCGCCGCGCTGATAGAATATCAGACTGCCATATACATTGTAATGCTCAATATTGGCTTCAGTTAAAACTACAGGATTTGGATTGTTGATATTGACATGGACAATCGCATTGTCACGATTTACATCCATGTAGTATACATTTGTGTCATCCAGCACAACCGGCTTGTAGCAGTTGCAGTCGTAGAATAAGGCTTCACTCTGTGAAGCAGTGTCATATCTGTATAGCTGTCCGTTTTTTGGATTGTTATAATAAAAATACCGGTCTGATGTGTTGCAGGTAAACAGATAGTGATTTTTTATTTTCTTTTTTTCTTCTCCATCTATTCTGATGCGGTATAGAGAGGTAGCTGTTTGTGTGTCATAGTGCAGATAATATATGTAGTTGCCTATCAGGGATGCATAGATGCATGGGTCAGGATCCAGCACGGTGGAGCCGTGGCCATTTCTTTTTATACGGCAGAGACTGTTCCTGTCATATGAAAAGAAGGTCTGACTTGTGATTTTCTGATTGTTGTTTCTTACGTAATAGACATAGTTTTTATCTGCGTTTATGTACATGGCTGTGTCATTGCTCAGCTTATGTATATTGCTGCCGTCAATATTCATGGCATACAGCCTGCCGTTGTCGTTTGTATTTGAGAAAAATACTTCACCGTCACTTTCACAGAAGAGCCCGGCATTGTACAGATTACCTGCAGTATTACCATTTACATAGGATGAATTAAGCTTTACCTTTGATACAAAATGGTATATAACAAGGCCTGTGATGCATATTAAAATTAGTGGAATAATTATTTTTAGATATTTTTTCATGTAATTCTCCCGAGGGTATTTGATATTTATGCTTAGATATTAACTAAATTATATCTATATATGATAAATCTTTCAAGGATTACTTGCCTTTCTATAAAATTTGTAATAATATTTTATTATATCTTTTTTAGGAGACAATAATGGAAGATTTAATGAAATTGAGAGAGTCTATCGATGAGATAGACAGTGAAATAGTCAGATTATATAAGGAAAGAATGGATATCTCAAAGCACGTTGCCGAGTATAAGATAACCACCGGCAAAAAGGTCTTTGACAAGACGAGAGAGGATGAAAAGCTTGAGAAATTATCGTCTCTTGCAGATGATGAGTTTTTGAAGCATGGTATAGTTGAGCTTTTTGAACAGATTATGTCGACCAGTAGAAAGAAGCAGTATCAGCTTATGACTGAGCATGGCATAGTGGAGAAGGAAAACTTTACTGAGGTAGACAGCCTGGATTTTTCCAATGCACGGATTGTGTTTCAGGGAGTTGAGGGTGCATATTCACAGCTTGCCATGAAGACATACTTTGGCGAGAACTGTAATGGCTACAACGTGGATTCCTGGAAGGATGCCATGGAGGATATCAAATGCGGAAAGGCTGATTATGCAGTGCTTCCGATAGAGAATTCTTCAGCCGGTATTGTATCTGAAAACTATGATCTGCTTGTTGAATACGACAATTATATAGTTGGGGAGCAGATTATACGCATCGACCACAGTCTGATGGGACTTCCGGGTGCAAAGATTTCTGATATAAGGACTGTGTATTCACATCCACAGGCGCTTATGCAGTGCTCAGATTTTTTTGATGAGCATAAGGATATTAACCAGGTGGCTGTCAGGAATACAGCTTTTTCTGCAAAGAAGGTAAAGGATGACGGAGATATCACACAGGCTGGCATAGCTAGCCATATCTCGGCTGATATATACGGGCTTCAGGTGCTTGAGAGCCGCATACAGAACAATAAAAACAATGCAACAAGGTTTATAATTGTGTCGGCTAAAAGGGTATGCCGCAGAGATGCTGACAGGATAAGCATATGCTTTGAGACACCTCACAAGAGTGGTGCACTATATCATATGCTGGCACACTTTATATACAATGGAATCAATATGTTAAATATCCAGTCTCGTCCGATATCTGATAAGGCGTGGGAGTACAGGTTCTTTGTTGATTTTGAAGGACGTTTTACAGATACAGCGGTGCAGAATGCGTTAAGAGGCATAAGGGAAGAGGCAATTGCCCTTAAGATTCTTGGTACATATTAGATTATAGAAATTTAGATAAAAGTGTTGACAACAGAAATTGTCTGTGCTATACTCTAGTAGTTGTATGAAAACAAAGTAGAGTATCCACTCTCACCTAAGCGCAATGGCGCGACTTAGCGTTAATATTTTCAAACATTTGTGTTGAAGATTGTATAGTGGATAGTCTGCCTATCCACTATTTTTTATGGAGGTACAAGACCATTAGCGAATTAATGATTAATGAACAGATCAGAGACAGAGAAGTTCGACTGATTGGAGCGGATGGAGAGCAGTTAGGAATTGTTTCTTCAAGAGAAGCTCAAAAGATTGCAGACGAGGCAGGACTTGATTTAGTAAAGATAGCACCAAATGCAAAGCCACCTGTATGTAAGGTGATTGATTATGGTAAGTATCGTTATGAGCAGGCCCGTAAGGAAAAGGATGCAAAGAAAAAGCAGAAGACCGTTGAATTGAAAGAGATTCGTCTCTCACCTAACATTGAGGCTAACGACTTGAATACCAAGATGAATGCTGCAAAGAAATTTCTTGCAAAAGGAAATAAGGTAAAGATCACACTCAGATTCAGAGGACGTGAGATGGCTCATATGAATGCAAGCAAACATATCCTTGATGATATAGCGGAGAATCTTTCAGATGTAGCGGTAGTGGAGAAAGCACCAAAGGTTGAAGGAAGAAGCATCGGTATGGTGCTGGCAGAAAAGAGATAACAATTTAAGGAGGAACACACAATGCCAAAAATGAAAACAAGCAGAGCAGCTGCAAAACGTTTCAAAGTTACAGGAACAGGAAAGTTAAAAAGAAATAAAGCCTACAAGAGACATATCTTAACTAAGAAAACAACAAAGACAAAGAGAAATCTCAGAAAAGCAACAATGACAGATGAGACAAATGTTAAGAATATGAAGAAGATTTTACCATACATGTAATCGGTAGTATTAGTTAAGGAGGAATCAACAAATGGCAAGAGTTAAAGGCAGTTTAGGCGCTAAGAAAAGACATAACAGAACATTAAAGTTAGCAAAGGGTTATAGAGGCGCTAGATCTAAGCAGTATAGAGTAGCAAAGCAGTCAGTTATGAGAGCACTTACAAGCTCATACGCTGGACGTAAAGAGAGAAAGAGACAGTTCCGTCAGTTATGGATTGCTCGTATCAACGCAGCAGCTCGTCTCAACGGACTTTCATACAGCCAGTTCATGCACGGCTTAAAGTTAGCAAACGTTGACCTTAACCGTAAGGTATTAGCTGATATGGCTGTTACAGATGCAGCAGGATTTGCTAAATTAGTAGAGGTTGCTAAATCTAAGCTTGCTTAGTTTAGCATAAAGAGATATATGAAAAAGCTACCGGGCTTCATGTGAAGCCCGGTAGCTTTTTTTTATTCTTGAGCTTTTTTGTATTTACTGCGATACTCCTTAGGCGAAAGGCCTTTTATTTTATGAAAGGTCTTTGAAAAATAAAGGCTGTTATCAAACCCTATAGAGCCTGCAATTGCTGTGATGGACAATGAGGAGTGTTTAAGCAGATAGCATGCCTGTTTGATTCTGAAATCGGTCAGATATTCCTTTGGCGATACACCGAGGATGCTCTGGAAGGAACGGAACAGGTGACTTCGGCTTAAGCCTATATATGATGCAATATCCTCAACGGTGATAGGGTATGAATAGTTGGCGGAGATGTATTCGATGCCCTTTTGTACATAGGAGTTTGCACTGTTTTGCGGTGGCTTTGATGTGGCGGCGCTGACAAAGAGGGCGAGGGTAGTATAGAGTCGCCCGGTCATTTCGAGTGCATTTTCAAATTCTGTGCCTCTGGCGTCGTATATATGCATGAGCTGTCTTTTGATTTCGTTTCCGTTTGATACACTGTGTATGTATGGATGCGCTTTTGTGAAATCAGTGGCTCTTAAAATGGTTGCAGCATCGCTGCCGGTAAAGCCTACCCAGGTATATTCCCAAGGATCTTGCGCATCAGCCTGATAAATCACCTCGGTATTTGGATATACGAGAAACGCATCACCGGGAGTTAATGTGTGAACACTGCCATTTACAGTGTAGCGGCCTTTACCGCTTATGATATAGTGAATCAGATAATGGTCTCTGATACCGGGGCCCCACTGATACAGGCTATCACAGCTCTGGAAGCCTACGTTATATACGGACAGAGATACAAGCTCTTTTTCTTTTACGATATAGGAATTTTTGTATTTATTATTCATATTGCCTACCTTTACAACATTTTTACATATTTCTTCTACATTTTATTCTATACAAAAATGAGCAAATGCGCTACAATAAATTTGACAAAAATGAAAAGGAGATATTTATTATGGCAATTTTAGTTACTGGTGGAGCCGGATATATCGGAAGCCACACATGTGTGGAGCTTCTTGATGCAGGCTACGATGTTGTAGTACTTGACAATCTTTCAAATTCTTCTGAGAAGTCACTTGACAGAGTTAAGGCTCTTACAGGCAAAGAAGTAAAGTTCTATAAGGGAGATATCCTTGACAGAGACATATTAAATAAGATTTTTAAGGAAGAAAAGATAGATAGCTGTATTCACTTTGCAGGACTCAAAGCAGTAGGAGAGTCTGTGGCAAAGCCTTGGGAGTACTATAACAATAATATTGCAGGAACACTTACACTTGTTGATGTGATGAGACAGAATGGCTGCAAGAGCATCATTTTCTCTTCATCAGCTACAGTATACGGAGATCCTGCACAGATTCCTATCACAGAGGAGTGTCCAAAGGGACAGTGTACAAACCCATACGGCTGGACAAAGTCTATGCTTGAGCAGATACTTATGGACATCTATAAGGCAGATAATGAGTGGAACGTTATTCTTCTTCGTTACTTCAATCCAATCGGAGCTCATAAGAGTGGTACAATGGGTGAGAATCCAAACGGTATTCCAAACAACCTCATGCCTTACATCACACAGGTGGCAGTAGGCAAGCTCAAAGAGCTTGGAGTATTCGGAGATGACTATGATACTCCTGACGGAACAGGTGTGAGAGATTACATCCATGTAGTTGACCTTGCGGTTGGACATGTCAAGGCTTTAAAGAAAATTGAGGAGAACGCAGGTCTTTGCATCTACAATCTTGGAACAGGACACGGCTACAGCGTGCTTGATATCGTAAAGAATTTCGAGGCTGCAACAGGTGTTAAGATTCCTTATACAATAAAGCCTAGAAGACCTGGCGATATTGCTACATGCTACTGTGATCCATCAAAGGCCAAGAGAGAGCTTGGCTGGGAAGCACAGTATGGTATTAAGGAGATGTGTGCCGACTCATGGAGATGGCAGAAGAACAATCCTAACGGATACGATGATTAATTATCAGAAATATTGGCGCCCGGAGTACACTCTGTGATGCGCAATACCTCGCATGCGCTAACGCTTTGCAGTTAAGATGCTGTATGAATTATGCATATAGAGTTTCACAGAATGACGAAACCGGCTTTTACGCACCGTCCGTGGTGCGTAACGCCTTGCCCCACCGTCCATGGTGGGGCATTTCTATTTGTGAAGCATAATTCTACAGCATCTAAACAGCACCGCTAGTCGCTTATGCGGGGTATTGTGCATCGCAGAGTGTACTCCGGGCATTTTACATGATATTGATATAAAATATGAAACGTTTATTTATCATAGCGTGGATAGACGCCGGACGCACCCGCAGCAGTAAAATACACCTTGCATGCGTGACTAGCGAAGCTGTTTAGATACTGTAGAACAAGCAAAGTGAGTCTAAAAAGCATAATTCGTACAGTATCTTGACAGCGTAGCGTTAGCGCATGCAAGGTGCATTTCGGTGCGGCAGGTGTCAACAACAATAAAAAAACATCGCATAAATGCGATGCTTTCGGGTTGGGCTGTATTTAATTAAATAAATATCAGTGAGCAGTCCGTACGGGAATCGAACCCGTGTTTCCGCCGTGAGAGGGCGGCGTCTTAACCGCTTGACCAACGAACCGTGTATTATACTATCATACACAATACTCTTTGTCAAATACTTTTTTCATATTTTTATCTTTATATTGCCAGAGTTAGAAGAACTTGCCTTCGACTTAGGCGATATCGTGCCATCCTTTATCGTTCCGGCCTCTTTCTTGTTATTTCTTTATTTTTGCAAGTGTCTTATAAAATGGCTTGAATATCTTGTTAAGTTGCGTTCCATTCTTTGGATATTGCTTTGTGATTTTAGCACTCATAGACTTCTTATCGCCTACTATGTTATTTGCTAGATACCCTGAAAACGATTCTGGAACATCAATGTTAGCTGTATTCGTGTGAATCAAGATAAGTTCAATAAATTTCTTTAGTTTAGTATCTTTCTTCCATCGAACCGCAGGTGCTTCGAATTTCTCTTTTTTCAAAGCCTTGTAAATATTCTCACCATTTTTGTTGCCATAAAAGTGTACAAGCGCAAGATGGATATATGATGGTTCATTTTTCCAACACAGTTTATAATGGTATAGAGCTCATTTTTATCTACACCACTTATCTTTTCTGTCACTTTTACTGATGAAGAGTTGACAACATTCTCTTCAACAGATACAGGCACTTTCTATAGGTTTGAGTTTGATATATTAGAGCGCGGTACTCTACTTCGGTACGTTTTCTATCAATTTCCTGCTCACGATTCTTAAATCTCTTGATGATATCAGTGATATCATTTTCAGACACAACAGCTCTCTTATCATCAAGACTGAAGCCATCAGTCTTCATATCATAGAACCACACATTATCCGTTCCACCATGCTCTGTTTTAGTAAATACCAGAATAGCGGTAGATACACCGGCATATGGTTTAAACACACCGGAAGGCATGGAAATAACAGCCTCCAATCTCTGATTTTCTACAATCTCTGTTCTGATATCCTTATGCGCTTTAGAAGATCCAAAAAGCACTCCATCCGGTACAATACAAGCACATCTTCCACCAATCTTTAAGATACGAAGGAACAAGGTAAGGAATAATAATTCTGTTTTCTTTGTCTTACATACCTTAAGCAAATCTCCGGAAACTGACTCTGCATCCAGACTTCCCTTAAAAGGTGGATTGGCAAGTACCAACGAATACTTGTCCTTATCCTGATTTTGATCAGACAGACTGTCTCTATATTCGATAGATATTTCCATCTATTATAATAATTCCTGTTCTATACTAAGGACATCTGGAAAAATCAGCTTTGCGCCCTTTCTCTGCAACACTAATACTTTCCCTGCCTTATCCTTCAATTCCTTTTCCAATCTACCATCAACACGAACTGGTATATTGGCAGCAGAGTCCAAATACTCATTTTTCATATATTTTTCTGTAATCGGACACATATTTTTGAATCAAAAAAGCCTTCTCATGACCAAGTACTTCTCCAAAAACAATTGTATCGCACCTATGGTACTTTTGCATTTTCTTATTATAAATCCCCTTAAATTTAGAAACCTGTGACGAAAACGGAATCATCCAAAATAGCTGAGTATTACTATCCTGGAATGCGTAAAAACATGGTCTGTCATGCAACTGTCCATTTACTTTTCCTTATTCTGCATCAAATAAGGATCTGGAAAATCCTTAAAGTACTGATCATCAATATAATAAAAATGTCCTATTTCCATTTCTTCTCCTATCGTTAAAAAGAGGCCCCATCCTCTCGAATGGAACCTCAAAACATTTGAACTCGACCTTTTCTAAGTCGCATATCGAGTAGCGACAAACATTTGAACTCGACCTTGTTTGAGTTGCATATCGAGTAGCAACAAACATTTGCAGTAATCTCTTACTGTACTTAAAATATACATCCAAATGAGCCGCTTGTCAATGTCAAAATAAGTTCAAATCGCAGCTTATGGCTGCATTAATATTATATGTTCATATCCAATTAGATATTCATTTTACACGATACTGCTGAACATTTCAACGATTGCACACTATATAACGATAGCCCTTACATTCTAACGATTGCTACTACCGTTAAAATTTGTACTTCTACATCGGCTTGTTTGCATTCCCTCATTCGTAGTATTACCGTAGTCCCTTACTACTACACTTGCCACGATATACCCAAGTAATGCCCCCTAAAGCCTTGATTTTACTGACTTTCCATAGCCCTGCCGTGGCATACGAATAAAACACGAATTGATGTCATAATATACCTCCTGCTGACAAGAAATGCCCTGTTTTGCAAGGTTTCTTGGGTATTTTGTGAATTACTCTGAAAATGCAGAAGGATCTTTCATCCAATCGTAGAATCGTTTGCGAATTTTTTTCAATTCTTCTTTAGCACCAGGAATCTCTTCCAATTTTACTAAGTGCATAACTTTTATCCCCATTATCTCATAGGTAATCTTGTTTCGACATTCTAACCCGACGTTTCGGTTTCATATATGACCATATAAGAAAACAAAAAATCCAGTGCCTACAACAGCTTCC
>OLRO01001175.1_pt1 | contig 15780 bp, 15 predicted proteins | sample 1673131 | NCBI WGS metagenome assembly OLRO01 (sample SAMEA3136757, study PRJEB25190) | human gut metagenome | biome: human gut; feature: human-associated habitat; material: faeces | place: Austria | collected 2013 | reverse complement strand
TTACCGGTTATATCTAATAATTTTGTCATAAAAGAACCTTACAAATCCGAATTTATCATTCAGATTCTTCCTCCTTTCCATCATTCAACAAAGCCTTTAACTCTGCCAAATTCTTATCAATTTCTCTATTTAAAGCTTCAATATCAGCTAAAATTTCACTTGTTGGTGGATATTCTACCTTTTCATAGACAACTTCTTTATATTTGTTGATAGATAGATCATAATCGTTATCAATAATCTCTTGCTTATCAACCAAGAAGCTTTGTTCAGTACGCTTTCTATCTACTTCTTTATCTAGATTCTTGAATCTTTCTAAAATATCTGGAATATCATTTTCTTTTACTGGAGAACGTTTATCATCTAAAGAGAATCCATCAGCTTTCATATCATAGAACCAAACTTTATCAGTTCCACCATGACCGGTCTTTGTGAAAATCAAAATACCTGTAGATACACCAGCATATGGTTTAAATACACCTGATGGCATAGAAATAACCGCTTCTAGACGATTATCGTCAACAATAGCTTGTCGAATCGCTTTGTGTGCTTTACTAGAACCAAATAAAACTCCATCCGGAACAATACATGCACATCTTCCGCCGACTTTTAACATACGAATAAACAATGCTAAGAATAATAATTCAGTTTTCTTAGTTTTCGCAATCTTTAATAAGTCTGTTGAAACAGAATCGTAATCTAAAGACCCTTTAAACGGTGGATTGGCTAAAATCATAGAATATTTATTGTTATCTGTATTTTGATCTGATAAACTATCACGATATTCAATATTTGGAGATTCAACACCATGCGTCATCATATTCATTGCTCCAATACGAAGCATAGTTCTATCCATATCAAAACCATTGAACATATGATTCATAAAATGATCACGATTTTGTTTATTCATCAAAATATCATTTCTGTATTTTTCCATTAAATAATCACTCGCAACAACTAAGAATCCACTTGTACCACATGCCGGATCACAAATTAATTCTTGAGGTGTTGGATTCATTAATTCAACCATCATACGAATAATATGACGAGGCGTTCTGAATTGTCCATTACGTCCTGCTGAAGCAATCTTAGACAATAAGTATTCATAGACATCACCACGAATATCCATACTTGTAGTTTTATCCATTAAGCTATAAATCTCATCCAAAGAATCGATGACCTTAGATAATACTAATGCTGTTGGAATTTTAAAAATTGCATCATCCATATATTTAGAATATGCACTATCCTTATCACTATGTAAATTCTTTATAAACGGAAAAACCCATTCCTGCATAATTTCATACTGTTTATTTGCAGGATAGTCATGGAACGTAGACCATTTCAATTGATTTCCATCAATACTACGCTCCCCAATTTTCACTTCATCCGCAAATATACTTGTATAAGGTATTCCAAGCATATTCGATTCCTTTGCCTTTTTATTGTCTGCAACATCCAAATCACGAATAAACATTAAATATGTTATTTGCTCAATAACCTCTAATGGATTTGTTAATCCACCTGCTGCAAACACATCCCAAAGCGCATCAATTTTATTTTTAATTTCTCCTGTAACCATAACTCTCTCCTACTTAATCAATTCCACTACATCATCAAATGTACAATCCAAACAATCGCAAATACGAATCAACGTATCCATAGATACTGTTTCATGTTTAGATAGTTTTGCAAGTGTAGCTGGTGTTAACTTAGCTTCTTTAGCCAAATCTGTTTTTTTCATGCCTTTATCAATTAATAATTTAAATAGCTTATTATAACTTATTTGCATAAATCGATCCTCGCTTACCTTTCTATTATACGTGAAACGCTTACAGTATTAAATAATAAATATTCACTTTTATGAATATTTTGTCAACAAAAGATAAGATTAAAATTAAGTTAGATTGAAAGCTTCCAAATCTTTGATAAAATAACCAAAATAAAAGCAGAGTCTTGCTCTGCAATTACTACTATTCATCCATTAACGCCTTATGATATTCTTCTACACTATTATAGTCACAAGGATCAACGTTTGTATGTTCATTATTTGGATCATACTTGTTTTTCCAAGCGCTTTTTAAAGCCTTAATATAATATTCTTCATACTCAAAATCACATGGATTTACATCAAACTCACAATCACAATCCCATTCATCATGCCACTCTAACCTTGTTCTATATGTATCTACATCATAGGCATAATCATCATAATTTGAATATTTAGATACATCCACATACCCTTCAAATTCACATTCCGGATCCTCATATTCTTGCCACTTCTCTTTAAGCGCAGCCAAATATTCTTTACAACTCAAATAATCATATTGATTTACATGAAACTGATTCTTAGGATTATACTTCTCAGCCCAACCATCCTGACGCAACATTTTACCAATTGCAAAACCCAATATTCTTCTTCTAACCATATACCTAATTCCTTTTCTTTGATTATACACCAAAAAAGCCGCCATATTATAGGCGACTCAGTTATCATCTTCACTTTTTCAAATTTCTAGAATATGACTATTTCAACAACTCCATAATTTCATCTTCACTCTTCGACAATGACTTAGAAATAAGCTCTAAACTCATCCCATTTGTTAGCATCGCTTTAATCCCTAGTTTCATTAATTGATTCATCTGATCCATTTTCTTATCCGATTCATCTGCACGTTTATTTGCTTCTTCGGCACGTTTATTTGCTACTTCTACACGTTTATTTGCTTCTTCTACTTGTTTATTTGCTTCTTCAATTTCAAGTTGTAATTCCATTCGTTCTTCATTTTCATGCAGTTTTTGAAAATCTTCTATTATTTTTTTCCAACCATCATCCGATATCGTTTCTACACGCTTCTCTAACATTTGAATCACCCCATCACTTTCTATCATTACCTTAATTTTACTATCATCCATTCCCTTGTGGCAATTCAAAAAGTAATAAATCATTTTCTCCTGTTCATTCATGTCTTTAAGCGGTTTATTTAAATCTAACTTTGCCATTTCAACTGTACGTAACTTCATACGATCCTGACTTTCTTCTACAAAAGATAAACCTTCTTCATTCCTTAATGTAAATGTGTTGCACATTCTATTATTATCAATTAGATTCACATTAAAGAACACTAAAACGATTGTTTCCTTTAACTCTCCATAATATTTTCCTTCCAATTCTTGTGAACCATGAAGTCTAGCCAAATAATAACTAAAGCGAATTGGCAAATTATCTTTCGTTTGTCTTAATTGCATCTCTAAATCCACCATCGTTCGATCATCAAATTCAACTAATAAATCTAAGCGTGGACTTTTCATTTTACTATAGTCTTTTACCATTTCTGAATTCTTAACAACAACATAATTTACCTTCCTTTCTAAAAATACCGTGAGTAATGATTTTAAGGCATCATTGGCCTCCTTACAATCTTCGCCAAACACATACTTGAAGGCAAAATCATTTAATAAATTTGCGCTACGCATGAGCACCTCATTTCTAGTAGGCATTTCCTACATACTCATATACGTAAAAAAAAAGGAATTTTTCTAAAAAAAGCAAAAAAAAGCGCCTTTCGACGCTTATTCGGCTTCAATCTCCTTAATGAGACACTCATTACCTTGAAGAAGAACTGTATGTTCACTCTTACAATATGGACACTCTCTTCCATATTGAATCGTATCATATGTTTTTTCACATTCATTACAAATCGTAATGGCTTCAATCCATTCATATTCTAGTGTTGAGTTTTCAATTAAAGGAACTTTTTTCTTATAATATTTCCAACAATCTACTAAATACTCAGGAACAATTCCACTTACTTTTCCTATCTGCAAAGTCACTCTACGAATATCTGTAATATTATTTTCTTGTGCAAGTTCTTCTAATGTTTTTGAAATATGTACAACAATTCCTAATTCATGCATACTATTTCTTCTTATTGCGAATAATCTTGATTTGGCGTTTAGCCGCATACGGCAAGATAGCCTTCATCTTATCTTCCGCCTTAACCATTCTTGCACCATCTTTGATATCACGCGTTAAGTGGATCGCATCAAATTCGCATTTTGTCGTACACAAACCACAACCAATGCACTTATTGGTATCCACAATACTTGCACCACATCCAAGACATCGATTGGCTTCAATCTTAACTTGTTCTTCTGTAAATGTCGAACGTAAATCTCTAAAGGATTTTTCCCCCAACCCCTTTTTAATAACAGGTATCTGTCGTTTGGCATGATCAAAATCAATATCAATCAATGCGTTATTCTTATCAAATTCATTAAATAAATGTAAGTCTCTTCCAATTGTTAGAGAATGCCCCTTATGAACAAAACGATGCATAGATTCAGCTGCTTCTTTACCATGACTAATCGCATCAATCGCAAATTTTGGACCTGTATACACATCACCACCCACAAATACATCTTCAACAGATGTTTGAAGTGTTGTACCATCCGCTTTGATTGTTCCATTTGGATTTACTTCTACATCCAATCCTTGAATTGGAATAATACTTTGTCCAATTGAAAGTAATACATGACTACATTGTATAGTTTCCAAAACACTCTCATCATAGCTTGGATTAAATCTTCCAGTTTCATCCTTTACACTTACACATTGTTTAAATACAATTGAATCTTCTAAGATTTTCTTTGAACCCCATCCACAATGAAGAAGAATTTTCTCTTCTTTAGCTTCTAATACTTCCTCAGGACTAGCCGGCATTTCGCCTTCTTGTTCTAAAGAACATAAATGAACCTTTTGTGCCCCACTTCTTAAAGCTGCACGAGCTACATCTATCGCAACATTTCCACCACCAACGACAACCACATCGCCAGAAATTAGATTAGGATCTTCTACTTTATTCACCTTTCGCAAGAAATCAATTCCAGATTCAACCATCGCATTATCTTCTCCTGGAATATTTAATTTTCTTGATCCTTGAGCACCAATGGCCACATAGAATGCTTCATATCCCTCATTTCTTAAATCATCCAAAGAAATGTCTTTACCTACTTCTATGCCACACTTGAACTCAATACCCATAGCTTTTAACACTTCAATTTCAGCTTCAATCACAGACTTCTCTAATCTAAAAGATGGAATGCCATAGACCAACATACCGCCTGGTTTTTCTTCCTTTTCGAATATCGTGACAGGATAGCCCATTATCCTTAAATAATAAGCGGCACTCATACCAGCAGGACCTGCGCCAATAACGGCCATTTTGTTTGTGAAGAATTTGCCTTCGACATTTTCACATAAAGGAATATAACGCTTATCTTCATGAAGTTCTTGTTCGGCAATAAACTTCTTGATTTCATCAATAGCCAAAGGCTCATCAATCAATCCACGTGTACACTGTTGTTCACACCTTCTATTACAAATAGCTCCACATACGGCTGGAAATGGATTAAAGTCTTTAATTAACTTTAATGCATCCATATAGCGACCTTCTTTCGCCATCTTAATATAGCCTTGTACCGGTAAATGTGCAGGACAAGCACTCTTACAAGGCGATGTTCCCGTTTCATAACAGTTGACTTTAGCTGTATCTCTAAAATTCCAGTTCCACTTTTCAGGACCCCACTTTACATCATCACAAAGTTCCTGCTTAGGATACAATACAGGTCCATCTTTTGTACAAAGTTTTTGACCCAATTTTGCCGCTCCTACAGGACAAATTTCCACACACTTTCCACACGCAACACACTTTTCACTATCCACATGAGCCCTATAAGCACTTGCCGACATATTTGGCGTATTAAACAATTGACTCGTTCTTAATGCGTTACAAACACCATGTGCGCAGTTACATATCGCAAAAATCTTATCTTCTCCATCAATATTCGTAATCTGATGTACATATCCTTTTCTTTCACAACGTTCTAAAGTTTCAATAACCTCTTCATACGTACAATAATGACCACCCTTGTTTGTCTGTACAACATAGTCAGCCATATCACCTACCGCAATACAAACATCCGCTTCAACATCACCAGTTCCTTCACCTCTAACACGTTGTTGTCTTCTACATGAACATGGAGAAAGTGCGTATTTATCGTATTTATTCAACCAATGCGAAATCTTTTCTACACTTACCGCTTGCTGATTTGCATGAATCGCCTTTTCTACAGGAATAACATGCATACCAATGCCTGCTCCTCCAGGTGGAACCATTGGCGTTACCTTTTCAAGTGGTAATCGCGTCATCTTTTCAAAGAAATCCGCAACAATTGGATGTTCTTCTACAAGATCTTTATTCATAACCATAAATTCAGCTGCTCCAGGAACAAACTGAGGAAGCACAAACTGTTTATGATGATCCTCATTTTCCCAGTTGTATTCAATCATTCCAATGTCGCATACTTCATTTAATACACGATTCACTCTTCCTGCTGGCCACCCACTTCTTTTCACTACTTCTTCAAAAGAAAGTGGTTTACGCACTTCAAAACACAAACATAAATCGCATTGTTCATCATTTAATATTTCATTTAAGCACTCATATTCAGGATCCGTTTGGGATAATTTTTTTACTTTAGCTGGAATACGATCCGTGATACGCCTTGCCAGTTTATCAATATTATCTCGATATGTCATATTATTCTTTCCAGGCCTTTACTTCGTTTTCAAGCAAATTACACCAATCTTCAATTCCCTCACCTGTTTTAGCGCACACTTCAAAAATCTTCGCATTCGGGTTTCGGTACAAAATATTCTTTTTACACTTATCTACATCAAAATCAAAGTATGGTAATACATCCATTTTATTAATTAAAACCACATCACACACTTGAAACATCAATGGATATTTTAAAGGTTTGTCATCTCCTTCTGGAACACTTAATATAGCCAAATTTTTAGTGGATCCCGTGTCAAATTCAGCAGGACACACTAAATTTCCTACATTTTCAAGTACAGCCAAATCTAAATCTTCCATACCCATTTCATGCAATCCTTGACGAGTCATATCTGCGTCTAAATGACACATACCACCTGTATGTAGTTGAATCGTGCGTACGCCATATTCACTGATGGTTTTGGCATCTACATCACTATCAATATCCGCTTCCATAATACCAATTCTCATTGTATCTTTTAGTCTTTCTAACGTTCTAGATAGAGTTGTTGTCTTCCCTGCTCCTGGGCCTGACATAACATTCAATAAGAACACACCTTTATCTTTACATTCTTCTCTTAATTTGTTCGCATCTTTATTATTATCTTCAAATACACTTTGTTTTACTTCTATAATTTTATACATGATACAAAACCTCCTAAAACGATTGTAAACGATTTCAAACCGGTAGTAAATAAACACATGTTAGCCTTTGCACACCTTGAAAAGTAGTTACTTTTCGCCTATCATAATCTATATGAAAATCTGTATGTACCAAATGTCTGTTTCAATGGATAACCAACAAAATATAGCTAAACTAAAAAATATTCCAGACTGTGATATTTTAGTTCTTTGTGAAATGTGGAATTGTCCCTATCATAATGATGCACTTAAAACAGCGTATTTGCGTCATGATGAAAGTTTGATGGCTTTAAAAAAACTAGCTAAATCGCATAGGATATGGATTGTGGCTGGTTCCATTTGTGCTGACAAATACAATCGCTGTTACATATTAAATAGCGATGGCGACATTGTTTGTTCGTATGATAAAACACATCTTTTTGAATTCCACAACAAACAAGATTATTGTGAAAATGAAGTGTTTGTACCAGGAAATCACCTACAATGTTTTGATACGCCATGGGGAAAATGTGGCATTTTATTATGTTACGACATTCGCTTTCCAGAAGTGTCTAGGATTCTAGCTCAAAATGGAGCACAAATTCTATTTTGTCCAGCCGCCTTTAATGAGCAGGCTACAAAGAAACATTGGAAGCTATTTACTCAAACACGCGCTTTAGAAAATGAAGTCTTTTTGTGTGGGGTTGCCCCAGCTAAGTATACGTATAAGAACTATACTTCAGGAGGCCACTCTATTCTTGTGGATGGTTTTGGCAATATTGTAGTGGAGTTGGGTGAAGAAGAAGCATACAAAGTTGTAGATATCGATTTAAACGACATTGAAAAAGTAAGGAAAAGGATGCCTTATTGGAAGGTACGTAGAAATGATTTATATGAATTAAAGGAGATCAAAAAATGAAGACAATTCAAATCAATGAGATTGAAGGATTTCAAATTGGTAGTGCACAAGATATAGAAAATGCGACTGGCTGTACAGTCATCTTATGTAAAGAAGGAGCCACAGCTGGTGTAGATGTACGTGGTGGTGGTCCAGCCACTCGTGAAACAGATTTATTGAATCCAAAGAACATGGTTCAAAAGATTCATGCGGTTACATTATCAGGTGGTAGTGCTTTTGGTTTAGAATCAAGTAGTGGTGTTATGCAATATTTGAGCGAACACGAAATTGGTTTTGACATGAAAAACATCTATATTCCAATCGTATGTGAAGCTTGTCTATTTGATTGTGGTGTAGGTAATTCTAAAGCGTATCCAAACAAACAAATGGGGTATGATGCTTGTATAGAAGCTGAAAAAAATGATCCAAAACAAGGAAATGTAGGTGCAGGAACAGGGGCTAGTGTTGGTAAATTCTTTGGTCCTCAATATGCGATGAAGTCAGGACTTGGATTTTCAGCCCTACAAATAGGTCCATTAAAAGTAGGAGCTATTGTAGCCGTAAATGCTTGTGGTGATATTTTCTATCCAAATTCAGACAAACCAATCGCAGGTATCTATGATCGAAACACAAACACAAGATTGTTTAGTGAAGATGAAATCTTAAAGGCAGCTGAAAAGATGATCAATTCTTGTGGTATGAATACGACAATTGGTTGTATCATCACAAATGCGGATTTAAATAAAGCACAAATGAATAAGATTGCGAGTATGGCGCATAATGGATATGCAAGATGTATCCGTCCCGTCCACACTTCAAGTGATGGAGATACTATTTTTGCGATGACATCGAATAAAGTGCCTGCAGAACAAGATCTAGTTGGAATCATGGCCGTAAAAGCAATGGAACAAGCTATTGTCAATGCAGGTACACTTGCAGATAGTGCTTATGGTCTAGCTAGCTATAAAGAAATCGCAAAGGAATAATCATTGAAGTATCGCTACGGTGATACTTTTTTGTTTAACGTGTCAGAAAATGACAAAAGTGCAATATCTGTAACGTTAACTGCACTTTTTTAAGGTTTAATCTAAAATTTTTCCATCAATTGAAATTGTGACGACTTGCCAAGGAATGAACTTTTTACTTTCCTGCAAAGCTTTCTTAACCGCATTTTCAAGTCCACCACAACAAGGTACTTCCATACGAACAATGGTTACACTTTCAATGGAATTCATACGAATGATATCGCAAAGCTTTTCTGAATAATCCACACCATCGAGTTTTGGACATCCAATTAAAGTCACTTTGTTTCTCATAAATTCCTGATGAAAATTGGCATAGGCATAGGCTGTACAATCCGCAGCTACCAATAGTTTGGCATGTTGAAAGAATGGTGCGTTGATAGGTGCTAGCTTAATTTGAACAGGCCAAGATGTTAATTGACTTGATACATCAATCGATGGACTTGATGCAACTGGATTCAGTGTATGCATCATAGATCCAGGACATCCTGAATGCATGGTGCCCGATTCTTGCATGCGCTTTTCCATATTCTTTTTTACAGCCTCTTCATCATAGGCCAAAGTATCTTTTTCAATAAATGAAATAGCACCTGTAGGACATGTTGGTAAACAATCACCTAGTCCGTCACAATAATCATCACGCATTAATTTTGCCTTTCCATTCACTAAGCCAATGGCTCCTTCATGACAAGCATCCACACAGATACCGCATCCTGTACATTTATCTTCATCAATTTGAATTATTTTTCTTAACATAGAATCATCCTCATTTCTTATGAACTTATTATAGTGTATAATACATTAAATTTATGTTGTTTAAACCACGAAAGGGAGATATTTATGGATTTACAATTAAAAAAATACAAGAAAAATGAAATTATTTATTATATGGAAGATATTCCTCAAGCCATTGGCATTGTCAAAGAAGGAAGTGTTGTCATAGAAACTGTAGACTTTTTAGGCAATGTTTCCCTATTGTCACATATAGGTCCCAATCAAATGTTTGCGGAAAGCTATGCCCTAACCAAAACACCTATGTATGTATATGTAAGAGCCATCGAGGATTGTACGATTCAATTTTTAGATGTTCAGGCCTTAGAAAAATCCCCAGAATTAAAAGATCAAATGATTCAAATACTTTCAAACAAGAACAAGATGTTGTCACAACACATATTCCATATTTCCAACAAAACCATTCGCAATAAAGTGTTGTCATACTTATCGTTTATGAAACTAGAAACACAAAATTCTACCTTTAAGATTCCGTTTGATCGTCAACAGATGGCTGACTATTTAAACGTAGAACGAAGTGCCTTATCAAAAGAGCTTTCTAAAATGAAAAGTGAAGGTCTAATTGATTATCACAAGAACACCTTCACTGTTTACTCTATTTAATTTTCACTGGTACAAAACCATCATTGGTTAATATTTGCAGTTCTTTAAATCCACAAGATTGAATCAAGTCTAAACTAGATTCAAAAGCACAATCCAAATAGTTCTTATCATGACAATCACTGTTTAGACAAATACGCGCATTCTTTGCGTATAAATATTCCAATATATTCTTAGATGGATATGGTGTTTTACGATAGCCTCTGGCGATAGCTCCGGTATTCACTTCAAAAATCTTATCGTTGATCAACAATCGGTCAATGCAATCGCAAACAATATTCATATAGTCTTTATCATTAAATTGAAAATAAGACTCGTTCTCATTATATTTGGTAATCAAATCCAAATGTCCAATGATATCCACTTCTTGCCAATCATACATATTCGATAAATCTGAATAGTAGTCTTTACACATCTTTTTATAGTCACCAGAATAGGATTCAAATAAAGAATCAAATACAGGCTTTGAATAATCCACAGCCGTCTCACCTAAAAAATGTTTACTTCCAATCACATATTCAAATGGAGCTTTTTCAGCTATTCTTCCTAACATATCTTCTTCAATACCTAAATGAATTTGAATAGATGAAGCGTATTTCGATTTAATTCTCTTAACCTCTGAAATATATCCTGAAGTATCTCGCATGGAACTTGTATCCACGTCCAAATATCCATGGCCAGAAAAGCCAAGAATATCAAATCCTTTTGAAATAGCTTCTAAAGTCATTTCTTCAATCGTATCTTTTCCATCACAAAAGATGGAGTGTGTATGTAGATTCTGTTTCATGATAACCTCTCTAACCAGGCTTTACAACCCTCATTAATATCATTATAAGCTGTTTCAAAATCATTACTATACCAAGGATCTGAAACATCTCTTGATAATAATTTATAAATCTTGTGATCTGGATCATTATTGAACATACGATTTAGATTACGCATATTATTTTCATCCATACAAATTAAATAATCATATGACAAATAATCACTCATTGTAGCTTGTCTTGCATAATGTCTAGAAAATGGAATCCCCTTTTCTTTTAGTTTACGCTTAGCCGGAGGATAGATATCATTACCAATTTCTTCACGACTTGTAGCTGCACTAGAGACATATAGTTCTACCCCATTTTTCTTTGCCAAATCTTTCATAATGTACTCAGCACTAACACTTCTACATATGTTCCCGTAGCAAATAAAAAGCACTTTCTTCATAGTCAAAAAACCTCACTTTTATATAATTTATCATACCAAAAGAAATTTAAAAAGCAGTTAATCTGAATATATAAAACCATGGATAAATCAACCTTTAAAAGTCACATCCATATCAGCTATCTTATTCAAAAGAACAGTAGTGTGACCTCATGGAATTGTGCAGCAGGTTGTTGCACAAACTTTCTTTCAGTATAAGTCTCTACATATTTTCCATATACTTCAAATTACAAACAGAATATCTTTTACTTTTTGAAAAAGTGATTCAAATACCTGCTACAATGTTATCAATAAATTTCTCTTATTCCACAATCTGTGGAATATTAACCAATTGTTGCAATTTCTTTTCAAGAACTGCCTTATCTGGTAACTGCAGTTGATATTGTGATACCAACATTGGTGACATAGTTCTGCTCATTGCGTACTCTACCACCTCATCATTCTTAGCTGCACACAGAAGCAACCCTACGCTTGGATTTTCATTCTCTTTTTTCACTTGTCTATCCAATGCTTCAAGATAAAAATCCAACTTAGATATATACTCCGGCTTGAACTTGCCTATTTTAAGTTCTATTGCTACAAGGCATTGTAATCCTCTATGATAAAACAATAAATCAATTCGAAAATCATCACCACAAACCTGTACTTTGTATTCTTCATCAATAAACGTGAAATCTTTTCCTAATTCCAAAATAAAATCTTTCATGTTTTTAATCAAAGCTTTTCGCAAATCATTCTCATGAAACTCATTTGGTAAATTCAAAAATTCCATTACATATGAATCTAGAAATGGGTTTTCTCCCAACTTTTTAACTGATTCTGGTAACAAATTTTCCTTTGACAACATATATCTTTCATAATATCCACTGTCTAACTGTCTTTCCAGCTGTCTTTTAGAATAATTTTCCTTAATGCACAGACGAATATAGAACTCTCTTTCCTCGTCTGTCTTGCATCCCGACATTATCAGCAAATGATTCGTCCAGCTAATTTGTGTCACCAGTGGTGTCACAATTTCATTTTTACCATTTTAGCAAAAAATTATAAATTTTTTCAAAATCCTTATATTTAGTTATATCAAGATTTACCATGCCCTCAATTACTTTTTCTAGCAGTTCTATAATTTAAATTTTTAATGAATTTTTCTCTCCCTTAATGTATTCATATGCATTCTTGTACTGCCTAACTATCTTTTAAAAGTAATTTGTCCAACTGATTTGTGTCGCAATATATAAAATACTTCATAAATGAAAAAGCCCCATCGGGTTGCGCATGATAAACCAGAGGCGTGGTGAGGTCTGTTAATACGATTATACAATTTTAAATATTACTGTCAAAGTTTATTTGGACCAAATTACTATTTCTAGTTTCTTAAAGGTGTATTTCAGGTGTACAAATCCTCTTAATTTTATCAATTATACTTTATATAAAGCATTTTATGAAGATTAGAATATGTTGCCATGGCAAATAAAAAGCACTTTCTTAATAATCAAAAAACCTCACTTTTATATAATTTATCATATTAAAGTTGAAAACTCCGTCTAGCAAAAACATCATTTGCATAAACTTTCCTTTATCGGTATAATACAGATACAGAAAGACTACTGGATACAGTGGTCACTCTGAATTAAGGTCAAAAGACGCTAGTAATCCATTGTGGCGATGTGAACTAGTGTCTTTTACATTTTTCTATAATAATCAATGTGATTTTTAGTAATTCAACTAAAGCCAATAAAACCATGGCAACATCAATGTATAGATAAATATACATACAACACGTCCTCCTGCAAAAAAATCGAAGGATCTGCCGAGAACTCAAGCAGATTTCTTTTTTTAATTCAGAGGGTTCACCATTACTACATCCAGTAGCCAATTCCTATTATAAAACTTCAATGTGAAAACATTGTGAATTATGTTCAATAGTTCCTATTTGATCTAAAACGTGTTATTTTCGTTGAATTAGATACGATTTAGCATTCTAAAAGAACACAAAATCATCCTTTTACACAATTTTAGTACCATCTCAACTTATTTTAAAAAGCAGTTAGCCTAAAATTGACCAACTGCCATATTTATTGTTCTTGCGAAGTTCTAGCATCTACACTAGCTCTAATTTCATCCATTTCCGATTGAATAGCTTCGTATTCTTTTTTGAACTCTTCATCCTGCAATTGTTGCACAAGCATGTCATCAAATGTTTTCATTTTATTTAATTCTATATTTCGTTCCTTTACCTTTACCTTCAATTGCGATTACACCTTTTTGTTCCATATCTTTCAATAACTTTGTTGTTTTGGATTTACCAAAAGATATATATGGTGCAATTTCACTCATTGATTTCAACATATTTCTACTCAAAAGTTTATACACTACTTTTTCATCTTCCGTTAAATTTGTACTCTCTTCATACACAGGAAGTACAATTTGAATCGCATTTTCTGATACTTCAAAACTTGGTTTTACCGATGCTTCAGAATAAACTTGTTTAATTCTTGTAATACCTGTTCCAAATATTTCAACAAACCCTAATCTGTAAAAGACATTCGCAAGATTTCTATTTCTTAAAACCGAAAGTTTTCCTGATAAATATTCATCCTCTGTGATTCCAGATGGTAATCCGCCTGGAGATACAACTTCTATTCGATCATCATACATTGATACTCTAATTTGTGAATCCACATCCCATACTCGATGAATTAAAGCGTTCGCAATAGCTTCTCTAAATGCAGCTTCAGGTATCTTTTCCACCATCTTTCGATCAGCTCCTTGAATTACTTCATATTGATAATAATCTCTAAATACACTAAGAGCTTTTACATATATGTCCAAGACGGATGTATTTTCAAAAGTAATCCTCTTTTGTATAATGCTGATGTTTTCTCCAAACTTTACTATATCAATTCCGGGAAAATGATTTTTATCCGCTAAAAGACCAGCTGCATTATTAAAGCCATTCACGTCATCATATAGGTTTAATGTCTTTAAAGTATCTTTATTAAAAGTTTCAATCTGAATTTTCTCTTTTAGATTACTTTGCAAAATTTCAAAAGACAACTCTTGATCTTTACAAGGTAATTCTTCAAATCGAATATTCTTCCCTTCTAAGACAAGTCTTGAAAACTCTAATGTATCTACTTCTATAGTTGATGTATCATTTCGTTTATATGCTTTTGATTTATACAAATACGGCTTCTGAAGACCACTCTTTACACTTAATTTTATCGTTTGATCATTATTTTGGATTTCTAAAGTATAGTTTGGCTGAGGCGAAATACTATCATTAATTTTATTTTCAATATCTAAACAAGCTTGTTTAACATCTGACAAACCTTTTATATTTCCATCATCATCCACACCAAAAAGAATTTCTCCACCATCATAATTTGAAAAGGCACTCACTGTTTTTAGAAAAGTATTCGTAATTGTTTCTTTAAATTCCAATATTCTTGTTTCTCGCATAAAGACTCCCTTCCACTCTTATTTTAATTATATTATATGTATAATCGCACATAAAAACAATCGTATTTTTTTATGAATGATTTTATGCGTGATTTCAATCATATTTTTTCTTTTTAGCCATTTTTTGACTGAAATCAAGTCATAATCGTTCTGCATATTAGAAAAAATGTTTCTAGCCACATAAACTAGAAACACCCTTTGTTATTTTCTAATGTATTATACCAATTATCACTACTCTCTGATAAGAAAAAAAAAAAGCCCCATCGTGTTGCGCATGATAAATCAGAGGCGTAGTGCGGTCTATAAATTTTATTCTATAAATTTTTGATTTTTTAATAAACAATTTACAATCCTTGAATAATATTCAGATAGTCCTGACGTTGATCTACGACCGCATAAATAATAATTTGTTTTTTTATCCTTGTTGATTTTGTAAAATATCAAGTCCTTTTCTAGTATCAACACCTGATAGCCTTGTCGTTTAAAAACAAGATATCTAGGCGTGATTGAATATTCCATGGTGGCGGAGCCACCCAATCCATGAAAATAGAGCCACTAAATC
>OLRO01001171.1_pt1 | contig 15798 bp, 10 predicted proteins | sample 1673131 | NCBI WGS metagenome assembly OLRO01 (sample SAMEA3136757, study PRJEB25190) | human gut metagenome | biome: human gut; feature: human-associated habitat; material: faeces | place: Austria | collected 2013 | reverse complement strand
ATGAAAGAATGTACCGGTAAAGAGATCACAGAAGAGTGGCTGTATCATCTGGGTGTGCCGGAAGATCAGATTGAGGATCTTGCAGAGCACAGTGCCGTCTGCGTACCGACCATGATGCCGTATATCACCGCATTTTTCATGCCAAGAACAAAGGGAGACCGCCCGGATGTTATTCCGGATGGCTGTGTCAACTTTGCATTCCTCGGACAGTTTACCGAGACGCCGAGAGATACCGTATTTACAACCGAGTATTCCGTGCGTACCGCAATGGAAGCGGTCTACGGACTGCTCGGTGTGGACCGCGGCGTGCCGGAAGTATGGGGAAGCGTCTACGATGTGCGTGAACTGTTAGACAGCAGCGTGAAGCTGATGGATGGCAAGTCCCCGCTGCAGATGAACCTTGGACCGCTCAATGTGATCAAGAAACCGCTTCTTGGTAAGATCAAGGGAACCGTGATCGAGAAGCTGTTGCGGGATCATGATGTGCTGCGGGATGGCATGATTTAAAATATTTCTGAATAGTTACAACATTTCATAAAAGAAAAACCGTCTGAGAATTTTGCATAATGCAGATTCTCAGACGGTTTTGGTTATTCATAAATTCCATTTACAGTTACTTTAAATGTTGCTTCTTTCCCATTCAATTCATCGTTACCATAGTTCTCCGGGAAGGTAACTTTCACTTCTACTTTATCCCCCGGATGGGCACCGATCAACTGATCCTCAAAATCATCAATGTAGGATCCGGAACCAATGGTCAGATCGGTTCCTTGTCCCTGCGTATCTCCACCGAATAATCCGCTTCCGAATCGCTTCTGGAAAAAGATGGACATTTCTACGGAAGCACTTGAAGCCAGGAATGCACTCTTCTGTGCAATGATTTCCTGTCCCGGTGCGATTTCAAATGCACGAATAGATCCCGGAAAACTGGATGCGAATGCAATCAGTCCGTTTCCGTTTCTTGCTGTGTAACGGTTGACAAACATGCTCTCGCCGGAAAAAGCGCGGCCAAACATTTTGCCGATTCCACCGTTGCTTGTAGTCTCCATCTGCATGTTCGGAGACATCCAGGACATAGCGCCCTTTTCTGTAATCATAGTTTCATTTGCTTCAAGATTGCAAATAACAACTGGTAATGGTTCCCTTTCAATTGAATAGTTTATAAACATCCTCCTTGTTTGTGATAGACAGCCGATTTATAGTATTTGAACCATCTGTCGTTAATAGTGTAGCAGACCTTGTGGAAAAGATAAATAAAAATTTACAGGGATGTTGAAAAATGTTGAAAAAGATACAAAAAGACCCGGAATCCATTGGGATACCGGGTCTATATAGGGGAGGGGGAGTCATAACAGATACCGCCTGATTCCAGTTGCTTGCGGATTTTGTTCCCCAGAACAGTGATTTGTAGTTGGAAGAACTACTGCTTGAACTGCTGGAAGAACCTGTGAATATCGTACATGTCTCGCCGTTTCCTTTCATAATTAAGCTTATTAACCCATTACGACTTCAACAGTAACTTCTTTTTTATCTGTTGGTAATGGAATCATGTTGCCGGCAACGGAAACGCCGTCGACCGTCATGGACGAAACGCCTTTTTCCACATGTTTTGGGTTCTTAACTGTAATATGATAAGTAACTCCGCGGAAATCACGTTTGGCTTCAAAACCATCCAAAGTAGATGGAATACATGGATCAACAACCAGTCCGTCATAATCCGGACGGATGCCAAGAATGTACTGGGATACATCCAGAAAAGTCCATGCTGCGGTACCTGTAAGCCAGCTGTTCTTTGCTTCACCGAAATTCTTTGCATCTTTACCGGCAATCATCTGGGAGTATACATAAGGTTCGGTGCGGTGAATCTCGCTGATATCTTCAATATAAGCAGGACAGGTTCTTGTGTATACCTGCCATGCACGATTGCCTCGTCCGACAACGGTCTCTGCGATGGAGATCCATGGGTTGTTGTGACAGAAGATACCGGCATTTTCTTTATATCCTGGTGGATAAGAAGAAATTTCACCAAGCTCAACATGGTATCTATGGTAAGCAGGCTGCAGTAATACGATGCCGTATTTGGTGTCGAGATATTTCTCAACTGACTGCATAGCCTTCAGACAGTTGCCTTCTTTCAGACCGATTTCGGCCATAACGCAGAACCCCTGAGGCTCGATGAAAATCTTGCCTTCTTCGCATTCCTTAGAACCGATCTTGTTCTTATAGTGATCGTATGCACGAAGGAACCATTCGCCGTCCCATCCGGCATCGAGAACTGTTTTTTCCATATCTGCAATGGCTTTATCAGCCAAAGCTGCTTCATCATCCAGACCGCGGTGGCGGCAGATTTCAACATAATCTTTACCGTAACGGACAAACATGCCTGCAATAAAAACAGATTCTGCGTTTGGTCCTTCGGATGGTCCGAATGTCTGGAAGGATTCTCCAGGCTCTGTAGAGAAGCAGTTTAAGTTCAGACAGTCGTTCCAGTCTGCACGACCGATCAGTGGCAGATTGTGAGGTCCAAGATGGTCAATGGTATAGTGGAAAGAACGTCTCAGATGCTCCATGAAGTCGGTTGCCTTGGATGGATCACTGTCATATGGTGTCTTTTCATCAAGGATGGTGTAATCACCGGTTTCTTTTATGTAAGCAGCAGTTCCTGCAATCAGCCATAATGGATCATCGTTAAATCCGCTTCCGATATCGGAATTACCTTTCTTGGTAAGTGGCTGATACTGATGATAAGCACTTCCGTCTTCAAACTGGGTTGCTGCAATATCCAGAATACGTTCTCTTGCACGATCCGGAATCAGGTGAACAAATCCTAACAGATCCTGACAGGAGTCACGGAATCCCATGCCTCGGCCGATTCCGGATTCAAAGTAAGATGCAGAACGGCTCATGTTAAAGGTTACCATACACTGGTACTGGTGCCATACATTGACCATACGGTCGAGCTTTTCTTCGGAAGAAGAAATTGTGAAATGGGATAAAAGTTCATCCCAGTATTCTTTTAATTTTGCAAGTGCAGCATCGGCTTTTTCCTTGGTATCAAATTCAGCCATCAGCTTTTCTGCTGGTGCGCGGTTAATGACACCATCTTCCGGACGACCGATCCATTTCTCTTCTACCGGATTCTCAACATAAGCAAGAATAAATACGAAGGTCTTTGATTCTCCAGGAGCCAGAGAAACTTTCAAATGATGGGAACCAACCGGAGACCAGCCGCTTGCTACGGAATTCTTGGAAGTGCCGGTTACGACAACTTCCGGAGCGGAGTTCTCACCATATGCGCCGAGGAAAGACTCGCGATCTGTATCAAATCCTTCAATTGGAGCATTGACTGCATATAATGCGTAGTGATTCCGGCGTTCACGGTACTCTGTTTTGTGATAGATTGCAGATCCGTGGATCTCAACCTCTCCGGTGGAGAAGTTACGCTGGAAGTTGGTCATATCATCCATAGCATTCCACAGACAGAACTCTACATAAGAAAATACAGAGAATTCTTTTGGAGCATCACTCTGGTTCGTAAGTGTCAGTTCGTTGATCTCGCAACTGCGTCCGACCGGTACAAAGGCTGTCAGCTCTGCCTGTAACTGATTTTTTGTGCTTCGGAAGGTAGAATATCCCATTCCGTGATGGCATTCATAAGAATCCAGATCTGTCTTTGTCGGCATCCATCCAGGATTCCAGATCGTGTCATTTTCCTTAATGTAGTAGTAATGTCCGTTGCTGTCATAAGGAACATTGTTGTAACGATAACGTGTCAGACGAAGAAGCTTCGCATCTTTATAGAAACTATAACCTCCACATGTATTGGAAATCAGAGAGAAGAAATCCTCAGATCCAAGATAGTTGATCCATGGGAGTGGAGTCTTTGGGGATGTGATGACATATTCTTTTCTGGCATCATCAAAATATCCGTATTTCATAAATAACCTCCATTGATAATATATTTATACTGTGTTTACACAACGATTATAACGAAAACGATTAAGTAATCGATTTCTTAAAATAGAGTATATATTCTAAAAGTAGAAAAAGCAACAGAAAAAGCCAATAAATAGGAAAATATGGCATATTGAACAAAAAGAACAATGAAAAATACAGCAAACTGACAAACGGCTTCGAAACAATAAATTACGAATGAAATTGCGTAAACGTGTAAGTGAAATATAAATATAAGGTAAAAAGGGTTGTTCCTAGAATTTTTAGGGTAAAATATGCACAAAAAGTATGACAATAAAGTGTGAAACGTGACGAAATGCACAAAAACAGTTGCAATTGTCTGACATTAGGGGTATAGTAAAGCTACGAAAACGATTAAGCAAGTTTTCAGAAACAGGAGGAATGAATGGTATCTTTAAAAACAATCGCCCAAAGATGTGGAGTGTCCACTGCGACGGTAAGTAAGGCCTTAAATGGTCATAAAGATATCAGCAAAGAGACAAAAGACCGGGTTAAGAAGGTTGCGGATGAACTTGGATATTTCCCAAATGCCGCAGCCAGAGCATTAAAAACGAACCGTTCCTATAATATAGGAGTTCTCTTCGAAGAAGAAGCAGGAAGTGGTCTGACCCATGAATATTTCTCCGGAGTATTGAATGGATTGAAAGTGCAGGCAGAAAAACAGGGATATGATATTACCTTTATCAATACCTGTTATGAGAATAGGAAGATGTCCTATTACGAACATTGCAGATACCGGAATTTTGAGGGAGTCGCAATTGTCTGTGCCGATTTTAATGATCCCGATGTCATGGAGCTGATGAACAGTGAGCTGCCAGTAGTGACCATTGATTATGTACATCATAATTGTACTGCAGTATGCTCCAACAATATACAGGGTATGGAAGAACTTGTGAAGTATATTTACAGTCAGGGACACCGAAAAATTGCATATATACATGGTCAGGATGGTTTATATGTAACAAGAGACCGGCTGGCGAGCTTTTACCGGACGGTAGATAAGCTTGGACTGGTAATCCCGGATGAGTATATTCGGACAGCGGATTATCTCGAAACCAAAGGAGCCGCAAAACAAACAAAAGAACTGCTGAATCTGCAGAATGCACCGACCTGTATTATTTATCCGGATGACACCTCTTTAATAGGAGGACGTAATGTCATCATTGAGATGGGACTTCGAATCCCAAAAGATATATCCGTAGCAGGATATGATGGAACGAGAATGTCGCAGTTGCTTCATCCGAAGCTTACAACGATTCGCCAGAACACGGAAATCATCGGAACAGAAGCTGCAGCAAGACTGATTCACACCATCGAACAACCGCGAACAACTCTCGTTGAGAGAGTCGTTATAGAAGGAAGTCTAATACCAGGAAAGTCTGTAGGGGAGATACGAAAGTAACAGATTTTCACACGGGATAGAAATTCCTGAAAAAAACAAACAATCGGTCGTAAGACCACATATATGAAGGAGGAGGTTTTTCATATGAAGAAGAAAATCGTCAGCGCATTATTATGTGCAACAATGGTAGCAACAATGTTTGCAGGATGTGGAAGCTCAGGAGATTCCGGAGATTCCGGAGATGCTAAAAAGGATAGTTCACAGGCATCAGGTGATGCTACAGTATCCAACAGCTCTGATGACGGAAAAGTCCTTAACATTTACTGCTGGAATGAAGAGTTCAAGAGCCGTATCACAGATCACTATCCTGGATATGAGGAAGTAGATGCTACACATGGAAAAATCGGTGATGTAGAGGTTAACTGGAACATTACGCCAAATGATGATAATGCTTACCAGAACAATCTGGACACAACATTATTAAGTCAGGCAGATGCAGCAGCAGATGACAAGATCGACTTATTCTTAGTTGAAGCTGATTACGCATTAAAGTATGTTGACAGCGATTACACAATGCCAATCAAGGATCTTGGAATCACTGACGATGATCTGTCAAAACAGTATCAGTACACAAAGGATATCGTAACAGATTCCAACGGAACATTAAAAGGCGTATCATGGCAGGGCTGCCCGGGTGTTCTCTTCTATAACAGAGAAGCTGCCAAGGAAGTACTTGGAACAGATGATCCGGATGAAGTTCAGAAGTATGTTAAGGATTGGGATACCTTTAACGATACTGCAAAGAAGATGAAAGATGCCGGATACAAGATGACATCTTCTGTAAACGATTCATATCGTGTATATTCTAACAACGTATCTACAAAGTGGGTAAACGATGGAAAAATCACAATCGACGACAACATTATGAAGTGGGTTGAGGATTCTAAGGCACTGTATGATGCAAAAGAAACAAGTTCTGCAGAACTTTGGAGTGATGACTGGAAGAAAGGCTTCTATCCAGACGGAAAAGTATTCTGCTACTTTGGACCAGCTTGGTTAGTAAACTTCTCAATGGCAGCAGACACAAAAGGATCTATCGGTTATGAAGGTGGCTGGGGCGCAGCTCAGGGACCACAGGGCTTCTTCTGGGGCGGTACATGGATCTGTGCAGCCAAGGGTACAGATAATGCAGGTCTTATCAAAGACATTATGTTAAAGATGACAACTGACGATGATACCATGAAAGATATCGTAGTTAAGGATGATGATTTCGTAAACAACAAGACAGTCATGGAAGCAATGGCAAAAGATTCAAGCTACAGCAGCAAGATCCTCGGAGGACAGAATCCACTTGGAATGTACTGCGCAGGTGTTGAGTCTCTTGATTTAAGTAACATCTGCTCGTATGACCAGGGATGTAACGAAGAGTTCCAGAAAGCAATGAAGAATTACTTTGAAGGAAAAGCAACGAAAGAAGATGCGTTAGATCTGTTCTACAAGGGCGTTGAAGAGAAGTATCCTGAGTTATCACATTAATCACATTTATTTAAGCGAAAACTTTCAGTTTCAATTTTATGTGCCTGCCTTTTCGAGGGCAGGCACATACATAAAAATGCATACCTGCGATAGTATCAAATTTTCTGTGAAAACTTGATATGCAGCGTCAGCCCATTTACTGAAAGCAAATTTTACATGGGCTGATGTTCAAGGTGTAGGAGGTAGGAGTATGAAAAAAGGCAATGCAAAAGCCGTTAGATATAATAAATGGGGATACATTTTTTTGATTCCATTTATTGTCGTTTATATCGTATTTCAGCTGATTCCGCTGATTAGTACCATTTATAACAGTTTTTTTGAAAATTATATGTCTGGTCTGACACAGGTTGGACCGAATTTTGTTGGATTTGAAAATTACAAGCAATTGTTTACCGGTGGCGATGTCTGGGTGTACCTGAAAAACACATTGGTATTATGGATTATGTGTTTTATTCCCCAAATCTTTCTCTCCCTGTTATTGGGCGCATGGTTTTCTGATGTGCGAATGAATTTAAAAGGTTCCAGATTCTTCAAAACCGTAATATATTTACCGAATCTGATCATGGCATCAGCGTTCTCCATGCTGTTTTTTACTTTGTTTTCAGATGGAGGTCCTATTAATTCGTTGCTGATGCAGATTGGATTCATCTCTGAACCATACAAATTTTTATCACATGCAGGAAGTGCCAGAGGCCTGATTGCCTTGATGAACTGCCTGATGTGGTTTGGTAACACGACCATTCTTCTGATGGCTGGAATGATGGGAATTGACACATCTCTTTTTGAGGCAGCAGAAGTGGATGGAGCAACATCGACACAGGTATTCTTCAAGATTACGTTACCATTGCTTCGTCCAATTCTTGTGTATGTTGTAATTACATCACTCATTGGTGGTGTGCAGTTATTTGATGTTCCACAGATTCTGACAAACGGAACAGGAAATCCGATGCGGTCTACTATGACTTTGATCATGTATCTGAATAAACATTTGTATAGTAAGAATTATGGTATGGCAGGAGCGTTATCCGTTGTACTGTTCATCTTTACAGCAATATTGAGCCTGATTGTCTTCAAAATCAGTGGCAATGATGAGAAAAAGGGGTGATTGAGATGGCAAAAAATAATGATAATTTGGAAAAAGGATTAGGTCTTCATGCAAGACGGGCAATTGCCTATATCGTATTGATCATCATTTCTTTTTTCTGCCTGTTCTGGTTCTATGTAATGGTCATTAACGCAACAAGATCAAATGGAGAATTGAACGCAGGCTTTACGCTTGCACCGAGTAAATACTTGTTAAAGAACTGGAACAACCTGGTTCACGGAACGCTTCCAATCTGGTTTGGAATGTTCAACAGTCTGATCATTGCGACATTTACAGCGGCGTTCAGTGTATATTTTTCTACTATGACAGCATACGCAATTCATGCATATGAATTTAAACTGAAAAAATATATTTATCCATTTATCCTGATGATCATGATGATTCCGACCCAGGTAACTGCATTGGGATTTATCAAACTTGTAACAAAGATGGGACTTATGGATTCCTTTATTCCGTTGATTGTTCCGGCAATCGCTTCACCGGTTACATTTTTCTATATGAAGCAGTACATGGACAGTACACTCCCCCTTTCACTGATTGAAGCGGCACGTATTGATGGATCGGGTGAATTTCGTACCTTTAACAGTATTGTGCTTCCGCTTATGAAGCCGGCGATCGCAGTACAGGCAATCTTTGGTTTCGTAAGCAGCTGGAACAATTATTTTACTCCTGCATTGATCTTACATGATGACAAGAAAAAGACACTTCCGATTCTGATTGCACAGTTACGTGCAGCAGACTGGCTGAAGTTTGATATGGGACAGGTGTATGTCATGATTACTTTCTCTATTTTACCGGTAATCGTTGTGTATCTGATTCTTTCCAAACATATTGTACAGGGAGTTGCTCTTGGCAGTGTGAAAGGATAAAATACAAATTTAAATTTCTGGGAGGTTTCTATGAAAAAGGGGTTTTTTAAGAAGACCGGTGCACTTATGCTCGCGGCCACATTGACTGTGAGCATGGTGCAGGTGCCGGTGTATGGTGCGACAACAAAAACAGTCACCGTGTCAAATCAGAAGCAGCTGAACAAAGCGCTTAAGGTAGCAAAGGGAAAGAAAGCGTATTCTATTATTGTGAAAGCAGGAAAGAATACAAAAGTGACAATCCCAAAAGAAAATTATAAAAATGTCACAATCAAGGTTATAGGGGATAAGGTAACGGTTAAAAATAATGGAATTTTAAAAAAGATCATTATCAACTGCAGCGGAAATGTTTCTGTAAAGAATAACGGTACCGTAAAAAAAGTAGAGGTGCAGAAGGCAAAGAAGGTATCTTTGTCGGGAAGCTCAAAAAAGACGGTGGACGTTGTTATTTCTGCGAAGGATACCGCAATTACCACATCCATTGCTGTCAAAATCAAATGTACCGGAGAGAATGAAAATGTAGCGGTTACGAATAAAACGGATAAGGCAATAAAAGTGACAGATGCGGACGGCAATACAGTAAAAGTAAAGTCCGGAGATAAAAAACAGATCACTGCAGACAGTAAGTCTGATGATAAGAATAACGATAAAACAGATGACAAAGATCAGACCGATAATAAAGATACAACCGATGAAAAGAAAGATGAAAATAGTTCTTCCGGTTCTGCATCTGGAGGTTCGTCTTCGACAGATACATTTGAAACAACACCTTCGGAACTTGCAAAGAAAGGATACAGTTTCAAATGGGGAGATGATTTTACAGGAACTTCATTGAACCGTTCTGATTGGAATGTGGAACTGCATGAGCCTGGCTGGGTCAACAAAGAATTACAGGCATATGTCGACTCGGATGAAAATATTCAGGTAAAAGATGGAAATCTTTTGCTGAAACCGGTAAAAAAGACGAATGCAGACAAAACAGAAAGTTATACATCTGGGCGAATCAATACACAGGGCAAACATGATTTCAAATATGGATATTTTGAATGTCGTGCAAAGGTTCCTGCCGGAAAGGGTTACTTACCGGCATTCTGGATGATGCCTACCGATGAAAATCTGTATGGACAGTGGCCAAAGTGTGGTGAAATTGACATTATGGAGGTTATGGGTCAGGAGACCAATAAGGCATATGGAACGATTCATTATGGTGAGCCTCATGATCAGAGTCAGGGAACTTACACGGTTTCAGAGGAAAATAATTTTGCTGACAATTATCACACTTACGCATGTGAGTGGGAACCGGGAAAAATCATATGGTATATTGATGGCGTGAAATTTCATGAAGAATCGGATTGGTTCTCTGCAAAAAGCGGACAGGGTGAAGTTACTTATCCGGCACCATTCGATCAGCCATTTTATATGATATTAAATCTTGCGGTCGGCGGAAGCTGGGTTGGATATCCGGATGCAACAACAACTTATGATGATCAGCAGTTTGCGGTTGATTATGTGAAGGTATATCAGAAAGACCGTTATGACGAGAATGTAACAAAGCCGGTCAAAAATGTGACATTAAGAGAGCCGGATAAGAATGGTAATTATATTAACAATGGTGATTTTTCTGCCCAAGAAGACCTGACAGATGATGTGAACTGGAAATTCCTCACTACGTCAGATGGTGCGGGAACCGCGGAAATCAAAAAGAATCAGATGGAGATTTCTACACAAAATGCAGGAACAGCAGATTACAGCATCCAGCTGGTACAGCCGAATGTGCCATTGAAAAAAGGCGGAAAATACAAGGTGACGTTTGACGCATATGCAGACGAGGCGCGTTCAATGATGATTGATATTTCCGGACCGGATCACAACTATACAAGATATTTTGCGGATACAAAAGTAGAGTTGGGAACAAAAAAGCAGACATATACTTACGAATTTCAGATGACAGGTTCCGATGATGCAAACGGACGCCTGGAATTTAATCTCGGAAATACGTCACCTACAGCGAAGGTATATCTTTCCAATATCTGTATTAAAAAGACAGGATATGAGGAAATCAAAGAAGATACAACAAAGAAAGCGCTTGCAGATGGAAACTATGTCTACAATGGTTCCTTCCAGGAAGGAACCGGAAGACTGAAATACTGGGAGATTACAAAAACGGAAAATGTGACGGCAGATGTGACAAATCTTGAAGATGGACGACGTCTGAAAGTGACAAGTCCGGCAGGAACGGAGAACGGAAAAGTTCTTGTGGGACAGAGTGATCTTGCATTGACTGCAGGAACCGACTATGAGCTGAGTTTTCGTGCACAGGCAGAGGAAGCAAAGCAGATGAAGGTTACTGTCGCAGGACAGGAAAAGGTATTTGATCTTACTACAGAAGAGAAAAATTACAGTGTGAAGTTTAAGACAGCAGAAAGTCTGACAGACAAAAATCTTTTCTTTGATCTTGGACTTGGAACAACCGTATATCTGGATGATGTCCGCATTGATGAGGACAGTCTGATCAAGAACGGAAGTTTTAATGCAGGACTGGCAGGTTTTGAAGCCTATTGTTATACACCATCAAATGTGACTTATGTTGTGGATTCTCTAAATGAGAAAAACGCAGCAGATTTCACCATTAACGATACCGGTGATGCAGACTGGCATATCCAGTTAAAGCAGACCGGAGTGAAGTTAGAGAAAGGACAGTGGTATCGTCTTTCTTTAAAGATGAAATCCTCAATTGACCGCAACGTTTCCTACGCACTTCAGAGAGATGGAAGTACACATAAGAATGCAGATGGAACAGAAGACTGGACTCCTTACTGCCAGAAAACAGTTGCTCTTACAAGTGAGTATCAGACTATCACAAAAGAGTTTCAGATGACAGAAGACACCGATCCGAATACCATCTTTAATATTGCAATGGGTGCTGTTGGCGGCAAACAAATCAAGAAACAGCACCGTATCTGCATTGATGATATTGTGCTTGAAAAAATTGCTGCACCGGAGATGAAACCAGAAGAAGCAGGAAAGAATCTTCTGAAAAATGGAGATTTTTCAAATGAGACAGACAATTGGAATATTTGGGGAATTACAGCGCCTGGAGAGGCTAAAGCAGATATTGCTGATCATGCGATTGTTTACCATATTTCCAATGTAGGTACGGCAGACTGGAATGTACAGTTGAAACAGAGTGGTCTAACATTGGAAAAAGGATGTAAATATCGTGTCACATTTAAAGCGACTTCAACAGAAGCAAGAACAATTAAACTGGCTATAATGAGTACTAAGTATGACTGGTATGGCGGAGCTGATATCCAGTTGCTAGCAAATAATGAAAAAGACGTTGTTTGTGAATTTACAATGAGTAAAGAGACAGACAGTAATGCTGATTTTGTGATTTCAATGGGAAAAATAGACGGTAAGGATACACCGGCATCTGACATTACATTAAGTGATTTTTCACTTGTGAAGGTAGATGAAACAACAAATTAATAATATAGCAGAGAGAACTCCACAGAACTTTTATTCATGGAGTTCTTTCGCTATCTTAAAATTTCATAATAAAAACAGAACAGATATAGAAAAATTTTTTCAAGGAGAGGGTGTTTTTATGTTAAAGAAAAAGATGAGCAAGGCAGTTAAGGGATTAGCTGCAATGATACTAGCGGCTGCATGTATCGCAAATACAGGGGTTACAGTATATGCAGCGAACGGATATCGCGGAGATTATTACGGGCTGGATCTGGATTACCATGAATCAGCAAGCGGATGGATGGAGCAATGGGGATATGTTTCGAAATTGTACCTGGAGAGCTGGAAATGTAAATTTCAACAATGGAAAAATGCAGCTTTCCATTACGCATGATCCTTATGGGAAAACACCATATGCAGGAGGAGAATACCGCACGAATGAATATTTTGGATACGGTCGTTATGATGTAAGAATGAAACCAATAAAAAATGATGGTGTGGTATCTTCCTTTTTTACCTATACTGGTCCTTCTGATGGAACACGATGGGATGAGATTGATATTGAGTTTTTAGGAAAAAATACAACACAGGTACAGTTCAATTATTATACTAATGGCGTGGGTAATCATGAGTATCTGTATAATCTCGGCTTTGATGCATCACAGTCGTTTCATACATATAGTTTTATCTGGGAACAGAATAAAATAACATGGTGTGTGGATGGCAAAGCAGTTTATACAGCAACAAAAGATATTCCAATCACACCAGGAAAAATCATGATGAATGCATGGCCGGGAGTCGGAGTTGACAGTTGGCTGAAACCATACAATGGAAGAACCGGTCTTGTTGCAGAGTATGATTGGGCATCTTATACAAGCCTTTCAAAATATTATGGTTCCATACAGGGAGGCAGTTCATCTTCAGGATCAGAAAGTGGGTTAGTGAATGGAAAAACTTATTTCATTAATTCGAAGCTTAATAGCAAGTGTCTTGATATTGCCTATTGGTCGAAAGATGCAGGAGCCAATATCCAGCAGTGGGACTATCTGAATCAGGCAAATCAGCAGTGGATTCTTGAGCAACAGAGCAATGGATATTATGTGATAAAAAGTGCGTATAGCGGAAAAGTACTGGATGTGGCATGGGCATCAAAGTCATCCGGAGCCAATATTCAACAGTGGGATAAAAATGGTGGAGCACAGCAACAATGGAAAATAGAGCCTGTGGGAGATGCTTTTCGTATTATAAATGTTAATAGTGGGAAAGCATTGGATATTGCAGGTGGATCATGGGAAAACAGTGGAAATATCCAGCAGTGGGATTATTATGGTGGAAGTAATCAGCTGTGGTATTTTACGAAATTGAAATAGAGGCTGAGCATTTTGTGTAAATTTTGTGTATTTTCGAGAAATACTGTGCAAATATATAATTTTGCAGTTATAATAAAAAGATAAAACAACAGCTAAAATGTGTTGCATGCATATGCTTTAAGACTTCTAAGAGAACTCAAAGGAGAAAATACATAAATGAAGAAAATAGCGATCGTTGCCGATGGATGGCGCAGATATATTAATTATGCCTGGATCAGTGGATGTCGGCAATATATAAAAGAGAAGAAGCTTGATGCACAACTGTATGTATTTTATGCGTTTGGAAATTTTAGCAAAGATGAAAAATACAATCAGGGTGAGTATAATATCATAACGCTTCCGGATTTTCGGCAATTCGATGGTATTATCGTAGAGCTTACGAATGTTCTGAAACGGAAATATGCCAGAAAAATTATTGACACAATCAGAACATCGAAGGTTCCTGCGGTTTCTCTGCTTGAGCGGATTCCGGGATTATATTTTGCTGGTATTGATAATTATTCGGCCATGAAAGAAATTGTGGAGCATCTTGTCACAGTGCATGGATGCAGAAAAATTAATTTTGTGGGTGGTCCACAGTATGTGAGTGAAAATCACGATCGTCTGCAGGCATATATTGATGTGTTGCAGCAGCATGGAATTCTTGTGGAGGATGCACGTATTTTGCACAGGGACTATGAAGTTGAGTCAGGCGTATGGGCATTTGAACAGTTTCAGGAATTAGAACAGAAGACAGAGGCATATGTATGTGCGAATGAGAATATAGCAGTCGGATTGTGTCATAGGGCACAGGAGCTTGGCTACAAAATTCCGGAAGACTTTTTTGTTACGGGATTTGACGATTTTAGTAAAGCATCTTATTACAAACCAAAGATTACAACCGTTGCGTATACACAAGAAAGCATTGCATACGCAGCGGTAGAATTATTGAATCAGATATGGAACGGACAGGCACAGATAAAAGAAAATTTTGCACCTACACATCCAGTATTTCAGGAAAGTTGCGGATGTAAAGCAAAGAATTCGAGAAAGCGCAGCCAGTATGTGGCAGACAGTATTTTCCGTGAGGTAAGGGAAATTGATCTGCATAACGAACTGATGGATTTGAAAAGGAATTTGCTCGAATGCACAAGTTATGAGCAAATGGCAGAAAGACTTTTTAGATGTTTTCAAGGTCTTCAATGTAAAGAAATGTACATGTTTATGAATACAGACCTTGTAGAAGCACAGAAAATTGAGGGAGTGCAGAATCAGGCAGAAGCATATGTTACGGATGGTTACCCAGAGAAGATGACTTTGATTTTTGGCAGTAAAAATGGTATTGTGTCTGAAAAAACAAACCTAATCAAAAAGGAATTGTTCTCTATTATGGAAGAAAAAACGAAAAGTGGCATGTATTTGTTTTCTCCCATACATTTTAGAGAGAGAGAAATCGGGTATCTCGTTCTCAGTGATTGTGACTATATGCTGGAAAATCAGTTTCTGTTTGAAACATTGAATACATTTACAGAATCTTTGGAATATTTATATGGAAAAATCGTACTCCGCCGTGCCAACAATAAGCTGGAAAAACTGTATATTTTAGACTCGCTGACGGGATTGTATAACCGGATGGCATACACAGAACTGGCAGAGCCTTTGTTTGAAAACTGCAAGAAGGAAAAACGGCCGGTAACGATCATGTTTATTGATGCCGATCATTTGAAATATATCAATGATACATTTGGCCATGATATGGGCAATATTGCAATTAAAAGTATTGCAGATGCAATCCGTAAATGCAGTCCGGTACAGGCGGTGAATATGCGTTATGGAGGCGATGAATTTGTACTGGTTCTTCCGGATTTCGATGAAAAGAGGGCAAGACAGTTATATGATAAATTTCCAGAAACGCTGACACACATTGCAGAAAAATGCAATGTTGAATTTCCGATAGAGGCAAGTCTTGGATATGTAGTCGTCGATGATTATGATAGATCGATTAATGATTACATCAATGATGCGGATGAAAAAATGTATGCGAATAAAAAAGCGCGTAAGGCAGAACGCGTTTAAAATAATAATCAAATTACTGCTTTCTTGGTGTAGTGCGGGTCACTAAGGTATACATCGAATTGCATGCAAGCATGCATCGAT
>OLRO01001165.1_pt1 | contig 15830 bp, 18 predicted proteins | sample 1673131 | NCBI WGS metagenome assembly OLRO01 (sample SAMEA3136757, study PRJEB25190) | human gut metagenome | biome: human gut; feature: human-associated habitat; material: faeces | place: Austria | collected 2013 | reverse complement strand
ATAGGGCGTTTTACAAATGATAAAGCGCCCATTTTTACAAATTTACAGAAAAAAATTTTGTTATTTTGATGTAAAAAAGCATAAAATAATAAAAAATTCATTTTAAAGTCACATTAAAGTTGTATAACCATACTTGTAAAATTAGAGGTAGCTTGTATAAAATGTTATGTTTTAAAATAATTCAACATACAAAGAATAACTTAAATAACATTTTATAGAGGTTACAATCTAAGTACAAGTATTGCTTATAAATAAATTAAAAGGAGAGATATTATGTACAGAAAATTTGAAACAGAGTTAGCTGGAAGAAAGCTAACAGTTGAAACAGGAAGAGTTGCAGAACTTGCAAATGGTGATGCAATTATTCACTATGGAGACACAGTTGTAATGGTAAACGTTACAGCATCTAAAGAGCCAAGAGAAGGAATTGATTTCTTCCCACTATCAGTTGATTACGAAGAGAAACTATATGCAGTTGGAAAAATTCCTGGAAGTTTCCAAAAAAGAGAAGGAAAGCCAGCTGACAAGGCTATTTTAACATCAAGAGCTATAGATAGACCTATCAGACCTTTATTCCCAAAGGATTTTAGAAATGATGTATGTGTTGTTGCAACAGTTTTATCTGTTGAACAAGACAACAGCCCAGAAGTTTGTGCTATGATTGGTGCATCTGTTGCACTATCAATTTCAGATATTCCATTTGGCGGACCAACAGCAGCTGTAAATGTTGGATATGTTGATGGACAAATTGTTATAAACCCAACAGTTGCTCAAAGAGAGCATAGCAGATTAAAATTAACTGTTGCTGGAACTATGGAAAAGGTTACAATGATTGAAGCAGGAGCAGATGAAATACCAAACGACACAATGCTAGATTGTATAAAAGCAGGACATGAAGAAATTAAAAAACTTTGCAAATTCATAGAAGGAATAAAAGAAGAAGTTGGAAAGCCAAAATTTGAATATGTTTCTTTTGCAACAGACAAAGACGTATATGCTGAAATTAAAGAAAACTTCAAAGAGAGAATGTATCAAGATGTACAAGCAGTGGATAAAGAAGTTAGAGATGCTAATATGGATAAATTAGCAGAAGATATCCAAGCATATTTTGTTGAAAAATACGGAGAAGAAGAGACAGAAGCAAAGAGCACAGAAATTGCAAACAGCATACACGACCTAGAAAAAGAATGTGTAAGAGAAATGATTTTCAAAGAGCACAAACGTCCAGATGGAAGAAGAATAGATGAAATAAGACCACTATCTTGTGAAGTTGGAGTATTACCAAGAGTACACGGAAGTGCAATATTTACAAGAGGCCAAACACAAGTATTATCAGTAGTAACACTTGGAACAAAATCTGAAGAACAAGAATTAGATGGATTAGACGAAGAAGAATCAAAGAGATATATGCACCAATATAACTTCCCATCATATTCAGTTGGAGAGGCAAGACCATCACGTGGACCAGGTAGAAGAGAAATTGGACACGGTGCATTAGCTGAAAAAGCGCTAGTTCCAGTAATTCCTTCAGAAGATGAATTCCCTTATACAATAAGAGTTGTATCAGAAGTATTATCTTCAAATGGTTCAACATCACAAGCAAGTATTTGTGGAAGCACTCTAGCACTTATGGATGCAGGTGTTCCAATAAAGAAACCAGTAGCAGGAATATCAACAGGACTTGTTACATCAAAAGAAAATCCAAATGAATATGTAATGCTTACAGATATTCAAGGAATAGAAGATTTCTTCGGAGACATGGACTTCAAAGTTGGTGGAACAAAAGATGGTATAACAGCTATCCAAGTTGACATTAAAAACGATGGACTAACATATGATATAATCAAAGAAGCTTTCGAAAGAACAAAAGTTGCTCGTGATTATATATTAGACGAAATAATGAAACCACAAATAGCAGAGCCAAGAGCTGAATTATCTAAATATGCACCAAGAATAATTACAACAACAATCAATGTAGACAAGATTAAAGATGTAATAGGACCTGGTGGAAAAATGATAAACAAAATTATAGATGCAACAGGTGTTAAAATAGACATCGAAGAAGATGGAAGAGTTTGCATTTATACTGATGATGCAGAAAACGGAAAGAAAGCTTTAAAGATGATTGAAGATATTGCAAAAGATATCGAAGTTGGAAAAGTTTATGACGGAAAAGTTACAAGAATAATGAACTTTGGAGCTTTTGTTGATATTGGTGGAGGAAGAGAAGGATTACTTCATATTTCTAAAATATCAAACAAGAGAGTTGAAAAAGTTGAAGATGTTTTAGCAGTAGGCGATGAAATTAAAGTAAAAGTTTATGAAATAGACAATCAAGACAGAATTAACTTAACAATGAAAGACTTAGAAGAAAATAAAGAAAACAAAGAAGAACACGTAGAAGAATAATAAATGCAACACGTAAAAGTAGCAATAAATATCAAAATTCGACAATAGTTGCAAATATATGAATAAGTAGTATAATATAGATGTGGGGAACGAAAATTCCCCAACATTATAATAATTGAAGGATTGATAAAATGAAGTATTTATATATAATACAACAAGCAATGGTTTGGATTTTAACTATATATTGGGTATATCAGTTGATAGTAAGTTTATGTTCACTTGTAAAATTAAAAGATAAACCATTGGTTGAGGAAAAGGACCATAAGTTTATGGCAATTTTGCCAGCTCATAATGAGGAAAATGTTATAGGAAACCTAATAGAAAGCTTGAAAAAACAAGATTATCCTGCCAATTTAATAGATATTTATGTAATTGCAGATAATTGTACGGATAATACGGTTAAGATTGCAAAAGAAGCTGGAGCAATTGTTTTGGAGAGAAAAGAAGATGACCCTAAAAAAAGAACAAAAGGGGCTGCTCTTCAATGGTTTTTAAAACAAAAAATAGAAGAAAATGCAGATTATGATGCATTCTGCGTATTTGATGCAGATAACATTGTAGATAAGGGATTCCTTACTGCAATGAACAAAAAACTTTGCCAAGGTGAAGAAGTTGTTCAAGGCTATAGAGATATAAAAAATCCAACAGATAGCTGGGTTTCTGCAGGATATGCAATATTCTATTGGACAATGCACAGATTCTATCATTTAGCTAGATACAATTTGGGATTATCAGCTCTTTTGAATGGAACTGGATTTATGGTTAAATTTGATATAATAAAACCAACAGGTTGGAACACAGACACTCTAACAGAGGATATAGAATTCTCTTTGAAACGTATAATACAAGGTAAAAGAGTTGGCTGGGCAACAGATGCCATAGTATATGATGAACAACCAGTAGGATTTAAACAATCATGGTCACAAAGATCAAGATGGACAATAGGACATATTCAATGTTTACAAGAATACACAAAACACCTAGCAGAAGGTGTTTTGGAATATAGAACATTAATGAACTTTGATGGACTTTTATATATTATTGGAAGTATTCCAATGTTTATAATGACTATTGTGTTATTGTTAATAAACTTTGTAATGTTCATATTTGGTGGAATGACACCAATGGATTTATTAATAAACTGCTTAAGATATATATTACCAACATTTTTCTTGCCAATATTTGTTGGAATTGTAATAATGATAATTGAAAGAAAACCAATAAGACCAATGCTAAAGGGACTTGCTTTATACCCATTGTTCTTAGGCTCATGGTTATTAATAAACTTCAAGTGCTTATTCGTACGTGATACAAAGTGGGAAAAGATAGATCACGTAAGAGATATAAAAATAAAAGATGTAGCATAACAGTAAAAAGAGGTGCAAATAATGTACTGAACCCAAAAAGTTGGACAGTATAAATTAGGCTACTAACTCGGAATGTTCTCTGTATTGAACAGGGGACATTCCTTTTAGTTTGCTCTTAATTCTTCTGTTATTATAATATTCTATATATTCAATTATATCATTTTCTAATTCTTCTATATTTTTATACTCTTTTTCTTTTATATAATAGAGCTCTGATTTTAATATTCCAAAAAAGTTCTCTGCACATGCATTATCTAAACAATTTCCTTTTCTTGACATACTTTGTCTAATACCCTTTTGTTCTAATAAATATTGATATTGTTTCATTTGATACTGCCATCCCTGATCAGAATGCAATATTAAATTGGTATTATCTGGTATTTTATCAAATGCTTTTTCTAACATATCTACTACTTGATTAAATACTGGATGTCGAGATAAATTAAAGCTTATTACTTCACCGTTAAACAAATCTACTATTGGTGATAAATAAAGTTTATCATTATTAACTTTAAATTCCGTTACATCTGTAGCCCATTTTTGGTTTGGCTTTTCTGCCTTAAAATCTCTTTTTAATAAATTATCTGCTATTTTTCCTATTGTTCCTTGATATGAATTATATCTTCTTTTTGGTCTTTGAATGCTTTGTAATCCCATTATTTGCATTAGTCTTGCAACTGTCTTATGGTTTATTATATAGCCACGATTTCTCATTTCTAATGTTATTCTTCTATAACCATAACGTCCTTTATTTTCATTAAATATAGATAAAATTTCGTCTTTTTCTACCTTATATTTATCTTCTTTCTTCATATTTTTTAGATTATAATAGAATGTACTTCTTGGTATTTCTGCTAATTTTAATAATTCTCTCAAGCTATATTTGTGCCTTAATTCATCTACAACAATTACTTTTTCTTGTTCTCTCGCTTGATTCTTTCCTGAACTAAGGCATTTAATTTTTTTAAGTATTCATTCTCCATTCTAAGCCTTTGATTTTCTGCGAATAAATCTTCTTCAACTTCCTTGTTTAAATTTTTCTTTCTTGGTTTAGAACTCATATTTTTCGACCTTCCACGTCGTTCTATATACAAACCTTGTGGTCCTTCCTCATAATATATACGTTCCCATTTACTAACTACATAATCTCCTGCTAAATTAAAATGAATTGCTGTTTCTTGACATGATAAATGGTTCTCATGCATGTATTCTACTACATTTTGTTTAAAATTTCCACTATAACTTGATCTCTGATTTTTCATTAATCCTACATATCCATTTTCTTTGTATTTTCTAACCCATCTAAGAACGGGGGAATATGCTATACCAAAGTGGTCGGCTGCTGTTCGATATCCAACATTATTTTCTAAATAATATTTTATAACCTCTAATTTAAATTCACTCGAATATTTACTCATAAAAAATGAACCCTCCTTGTTAAACTTTTTTTGTCTAACTTTTTGGGTTCACTTCAATTTTATTCAGCATCTTTTTTATCTATTTTTCATTTTCTTCTTTAATTTGCTTTTTCTTCTTTCCAGTTATACCAGCATTGCTTACCTTTTCAGCAATCGCCTTAGTTGTGTCTTCAACCTTTGTTTCTATTTCTTCTTTTTGCCTAATTGCTTCTTTCTTTATTTTCTCTGTTTGGTCTTTAATTTTTATCTTAACAGCTTGCAATTTAGGGAAGGCATCGACCAATCTTCTATGTAATGCAGACTTGCTTTGTAAAATTTCCCTTACCTTCTTAGTAATCTCTTCTGTATTATCAGTTTCCTTACTTGCAGTAATATCAGCCTTTTTAATTGCTTTAATAACAACTCCAGAAACAATATTATCAAACGCATAAATTACAAACAAAATTCCAGACACAATATTTAACCACATCTCTGGTATTAATTCTAGTTTTCCTAGCAAGAATGGATTTGTTACATATGTCACCATTAATCCCAAAATTCCAAAAGGAATTATTGTGCCTAAACAAACTCGTCCATTTAAATTAAACTTTCTTTGGCTATAATCCCACCATCTTGCCTTAAACATTTTTTCCATTACTAAACTGGTCAAGTATTCCAAAGTTCCGCATACGACTATCGCCATAACAAATAGCACAAGTGCATCATATTTATATCTTCCCAATAAAAAGGTTATTAGAAGAGCTCCATAGCCATAAATCGGACAATAAGGTCCAATTAAAAATCCTCTATTTATAAACCTTTTATACTGAATAAGCTTGCAAGTAACTTCCATTATCCAACCTGCTACAGCATATATCATAAACAGCAAAAAATATATTCTAACATCATAACCTAGTATTATCATAGAAAAACCTACCTTATAAATCAATAACTACATTAAATATATTACCAGTTATATGGAAATTTTGCAATACATTTATAATAAAATTAATCAGCATTTATATTAGCACTATATACCATTAGTCTTATATGCAAAAAGCAAATGCCGACTAGCACTTGCCTTCTTTTTCTTTTGTTTTATTTATCATATTTTGTTGTAGTTTTCGCTATAGCGAAATATACACCGTATATTCTTAAGAACAAATCTAAAAATTTTCAATCCTACCTCTATGCTTCTCTATAAAAGTTCTAATTTTGTAATTTAATCTGTTCTTCTTTTATAAGTGGATACCTTATAAGCTTGTTCCATTCCAAATTCTCTTTGTTCATATTTACAGCTGTAATTTGGTGATTATCATAAGTTGTATAATAATAAATCCCTTTTGTCGCATTACAACATGATGTATAAATAGTTATCTCATATTTATTATCCCCTAAATCACAGCAACCTCTCTGTTGGTCAACAGAATTAAGAATATGGAAAAACTGGCTAACACTCTCTAATTCTCCATCTCCAGAAACAGAATTCATCTTAACAAATGCTGTTCTAACAAACCTAGATTGCGAAGATAAATCTCCTGGAAGTCCAATCGCTCCCATTCCACGGCTATAATTCTTTAAATCCAGTCTAGAAGAAAACGTGTTTTCTGGTGATTTATTTGACAGATGCATATAATTATTCAAATTAAACATTTGCTTATCAAACGGCGGATTATTAGTAAGCACACCGACTGGATTATCATATATTTTTATTCCATCCGCCACAGACTCCACAGTAATTGCTTTGTTACTATCAGCAATAATCCAATGCAATTGAGCAAGTGGCAACCTATCATTAAAAGGCTCATTCAAAAAATTCGTATTTTGAAGAAGCTTTTTCGCTTCATCAACACATGAGCACTGCCCAAGAATCCATGGAATAAACTCAAACTGAGTTACATTATTTTTCCCTTCTTTTTCCTCATGATAGACTGCGTTTCCAACAAAATTAAGTCCTGCAATTCCAAGCCCTTTCTCATTTATTGCATCATAATACAATGGGTAATCTTCTATCACATAAGCCATTCCAATAATAGCATAATGCGAATTCATCTCTCCCATTTTTCTAAAGTTAAACTTAAAATTTCGTGGAGTAATCGTAACTTCGTCTCCATATGAAAACTCATAGTCTAACGTACGTCCAAAATAAAAATCTTTAGTTTTATAAGTTGTAGCTGTACACATAATACCTCCTAATATTCACATTTTTTAAAACTGTTAATCTAAAAAAAACAAACCTTTACATTTACATCCTATCATAAAAAGGGTATTTATTCAATCTTCTTGTCACATTTGACCAATCAATAATATTGGTAATTAAAATATTATAGAAATCAAATAAAATTTTAGTTCAAATTGAAACTAAAACAGTCCCACATTTCTGTAGGACTTTTCATTATTCAATTTCAATATATTTCTTGCTTGGTAATTCTTTCTTGTCTTCCTTCTTTGGAACAACAATAGTTAATGTACCATTCTTAAATTTAGCTTTAATTTCATCTTCTGTAATGTTTTCTCCAACATAGAAGCTTCTAGAGCAAGCTCCAGAATATCTTTCTTTACGTACAAATCTGCCTTTTTCTTCGTCATTTTCTTCTTTATTAACACTAGCATGTACTGTTAAATATCCATCTTGAATCTCAAGTTTTATTCCTTCTTTGTCATATCCTGGTAAGTCAATGTCAATAATGTATTCATTTTTCTTCTCTTTAATATCTGTTTTCATTAGTCTACTTGCTCCCTCATTAAAGAATGAATCTCCAAATACATCATCAAATAAATCAAAATCATGTTTTCTAGGTATCATCATCATAAAAATCAACTCCTTAAAATATATTATGTGTTGACACTTGATGAGAGTGGCACATGTTTATGATAAATATTCTTTACCATTTACAGATATATTATACATCTATTTTTAGCAGAATCAAGCATTGAGTGCCAATTTTCACGTAAAATTCATATTTCTTCTAGGCTTATTGATAACAGCTCAATTCAGCGTATTATTTGTTTTTATTGAGTTATCTCTCATTATCTTCTACTTCTTTTACAAGTGCAGTCTTCATCTTATTTCTTTTTCCGCCATATATATCATCAAACAAGCTATTGCCAACCATTAGTACTCTCTCCGGATTTACATTCATCCTTTCACATGCCTTTACAAAGTTCTTCTTTAACGGTTTACACGCAAATCCTATGTAATCTATTCCATTTTTATTGAAATATTTTTCTATATCTTTTTCTACTCCATTGCTTACAATCATAATTTTTATCTTGTCTTTTAAGTCTTCAATCCATTCCTTATTAACCTTTGGAATATCCTTCATCTCTTTACGCAATGTATCATCTACGTCTAAAATTATTGCTTCAATTCCATATTGCTGTTTTAATTTTTCGATTGCTTGTATATCTAATTCATTTACTTTGCTCAAAGTCATATCTGGTTTTATAAATTTTAATAATACATAATGCACTAAATCTAATATTTTATCTGCTACCAATTCATCTAAAGTCTTCATAATTTGCTCCTTTGATTCATTTTATACGTTTAAAATAATTTATTCTATGTTGTTTCTTAATTTATTCTTTATAAATTCGAGAAAACTTTACCTAAACTATCATTTATAACAAGATTTGCTTTATTATCATAAGGAGTTGAATCCCTGTTTATCAATACAAGATTTCTGCCTCTAAAAAAGTTTATTAAACCACTTGCAGGTTGAACAGTAAGTGACGTGCCAGCAACAATTAACAAATCAGCCTTTTGAATAGCATATATCGAATTTTCGATTGTTTCCTCATCCAATCCCTCTTCATACAAAACCACATCTGGCTTTATTATTCCTCCACAACTACATCTCGGAATGCCATTGCTGTTAAACACATATTCAGCATCATAAAATTTATGGCAATTCATGCAATAATTTCGTAGTACACTACCATGCAATTCATATACAACCTTAGAGCCAGCCTTTTGATGCAAACCATCTATATTTTGCGTTATTAGCGCCTTTAACTTACCTTTTGTTTCAAGTTCTGCAAGTTTTATATGCGTAATATTAGGTTGATATTTTAACGAGTTCATCTTTAATTTATAAAACTTAAAAAATTCTTCCGTTTTATTCATAAAAAACGTATGACTTAGTATTGTCTCAGGCGGATATTTATATTGCTGGTTATACAAACCGTCCTTACTCCTAAAATCAGGAATGCCACTTTCAGTTGACACACCTGCGCCACCAAAGAATACAATATTATCACATTTGTTTACTAATTGTTTAAATTGCTGTATTTTATCCTCCATAATTATGCTCCTCTTTTATTTAAATAATTGTTTGAGACTGCTCGATTTTAAACTTTCTTTATGCTCTGGAAATTATTTCTCGTTTTCAAGGTCGTACTCCCATAAGCTCAAATGACCTTTTGCATCTATTGGTTCATCAAAGACATACACATCTTCTAATTGCCAGCCATAATTTTCTTGAAAGGAACTTTTTGTATAAATATCACTATTTTCTTTTAATAATTTTTCTTTAAATTCATGTGTCATCTTTATACAATCGACTAATGTTACTTTTCCTAAAATTTTACCTTGTGGCAATTCTTTCGGCAGATAATTTGCTAATCTTTTTACCGCTTCTTTATCAATTCCTTTACCAGCATGTATAAGCAACGCTCCCCTATATTTAGTTTGCCAACTTCTAAATTCAAATCTTTTATCTCCTTGCATTATTAGTGTTGCCCAAGGTTGTTTTATTGTTAATACTTTCATATTCTCTCCTATATTTTTCTCTCCTTAAGTATTTCCTTAAATAATTTTCTAGTATTATCATATGTAATTGTTTGCATTGCCTCATCAAAATCCAACCATTTTATATCATTCACTTCACATTCCTGTGCTTTTATCTCTCCACCTGTACATTTTGCAATAAATAGGACCACTTGTTTCAATGTTCCTTTATCTGTTACATATTCCATTGTATATCTTTTATTAGCATCAATTTCTACGTCTAAATTTGTTTCTTCTTTTACTTCTCTAATTGCAGTTTCAATTTCTGTTTCATCTTTTTCGACATGTCCTTTCGGAAATCCCCAATGCCCTTTGGTTTGTTTAATTAATAATACTTTATTTTTATTTATTATGATACATCCACAAGATTTCTCTCTTTCTTTATTAGTTTCACTTAATATCTTATTCAATTCTATTTCCTCCTTTTTAACAAAACAATTATATATATCGGTATGTCCAATTATTTATTTTTTTGATATCCTATTACTTTTAATGAATCTTTCGCATCCTCTATAAAATATCACAATTAATTGACTCTTGTCCTAATATATCCCCTTTATTATTAAATTTCTTAATTTTAGATGTTATTTTTTAATTATTTTATTTGTTCCAAACTTACTAATTTATTTTTTCTAAAAATCATTTTTAACAAACAAGGAGATGTTATATTCAAAATAGTATTATTGTATACTAATTTAACCTCTTCATTTACTTCACACCAATTTAATAAAAAGAATTTTATCGCTCCCCCGATGACTTACAACAGCAATTTTATTTTCTTCATACTCTTTGAGTATTCTATTTAAAAAAATATTCATTCTTTTTCTTGTATCTTCTGCACTTTCACCATCAGAAGTCTTATAATTTCTGTCTAATAATTGTTCTTGAGATGGATCTCTTGTACTTTTGTCTTTCATAAATTTTCCTAATTCTTTTAAATTTCCTAATTTTCTTTCATTTAAGTTACTATCTAAATTAATAGGTAAATTATTAGTATTAGCAATATATTTTGCAGTCGCTTTTGCCCTTGTATAACTACTTGACCAAATAACGTCAATATTCTTTAACTCAGTATTTTCGCTTAATTTCTTTGATTGCTCTTCACCATATACAGACAATATTTCTTTTTCGTTAATTATTTGTGTTTCTTCATTTGTATTTCTAATTCCATTTTCAACAACAGTTTCAGCATGTCTAATTAAATAGATTATAGTATTTTCCATCTTCAATAACTCCATTTCTCATATTAAAAGTTAATATGTTTAACTAATTTTTTCTTAATAATTCTGTATAATATATGACTTCCTTTTCTAATTTTTTCGCATATTCAATTTCTAAACTTGTGCTATCTCCAATATAATTATTTACATTCACAACTAAAATAGCATCAGATAATTCTATTCTTTTAAAATGTTCCTCTTTTAGTTTCGCTAATTGTTCTTCTGTTCTTTCAACATTCTCTATAATTGGATAAATAGGTGTCAAAATACAATTACCTAATAAAGCCATTTTTTCTGCAATTTCCATCATCTCTTTTTTGAATTTTAAACTTCCACATAACGTTATTATTTTCATTTTTTAAATTCTCCCTATCATTTTCCACAATTATACCACTCCCTGTGTACAAATCCAATACATTTATATTTCTTTTTTAGTCAAATTAACCCAAAAGATCAAGAAAAAAGCAAATGCTAAAATCTAGCAAATGCTTATAATCTTTCATACCTACATAAAAAGCTTCTTTTCTATCTTTTCTAGCAGTAACTCCTGCTATTGCACCATATTTTTTATTTGATACACCATTACTATAAAATTTTCTCATATTCTTTTCTAAGTGATCCTACAGTTTGAAAATATCTGGAATTATATACTTCATTTTTGCATATGGATTTTGCATAGAATTTCCTAATTCCTTATGAATATTTATATGATTTTTAATGCATTGTCATTTTCCTGTTTATGAAATTATTGGATTTTCATTTTTATCAGGATACTTATCAATATTAAATAAGTTTAATATTGATACTATATCTGTTACATCAATATCTCCATGCACTTCATCATCCTGAAATCCAATTGTGACTAAATCGTTTTTATTGTCATATTTTACTGATTTAGCTGAAATCGTTAATCCCCTATTTAACAAATAAAAATTGTTACTCTTTCCATTAAGTAATGATGCCCTTATTTTTTTGCAACTGCTGTAGTAAGTTTTTGTTCCCTTGGATTAGTTTCCATTGGAATATCTTTAGGATTATCTTTTATATCACAAATCATTATATACATTTCTGAATTATCCATATAGTTGTTTAAACTGTAAAATGGATTTGGAATTTTCCTAAAAGATTTTGTTTTAAAATTTAAAACTTTCATTTTTCCTCCTTTTCACATATAAGTGATTTTTTATTAGAATACACAATATCCATTGTCATTCTTTTGCATTTTATAATTAATTTCTATTGAAGTAAACGCTATGTTAAAAAGGAGAAATTTATGAATATAAATGAAAAAATAGGTCTAAATATTAGAAAATATAGGGAAGAACAAGGGTACACATAGAATGATTTCGCAGAAGAATGTCAAATAAGTAGAGCTTATTATGGAAGGATTGAAAGAGGAGAACATAGTATAACAGTAGAAACTTCCTCTTGATTTAATCATTTATTATAATAAACTATTGACAATAAATTTTTTTCTAATATAATAAATATTAAATTATTACTTTACTAAAAACTTATTTTAATAATTATATGGAGGTCTTATATGTATAATCGAATTTCTATTGTCGGAGGATCTGGTAGTGGGAAAAGTACTTTATGTAATATTTTATCTTCTATTTTAAATATTCCAGCAATTCACTTGGATTCATTCAACTATCTTCCAAATTGGACTAAAGTTGATACAGAAAAACGAGACTCAATTATATTAAAAAAATTGGATTCACCTCAATGGATCATTGATGGAAATTATAAAAACACTTTAAGAACACGTTTAGAAAAATCCGACTTAATAATTTGGCTCGATTACTCAACTATTGCTTTATTAAAAGGCGTTTTAAAAAGATATATCCATTTACGACATAAAGAGCGCCCTGAAATTCCCGGATGTACAGGAAAATTAAGTTTAAATTTTTTAAAATTCGTTGCGGGTTATAAAAAAAATAAAAGACCAATTATTAAGGAAAATTTACAGAAAATTGATAATGCAAAGATTTTGATTTTCAAAAAACAAAAAGATTTAAATTCTTGGTTAAAAAGTTTTAGCGGAGATGACAATATTTTAGATAAATTTATATAGTAAAATTTTAAATTATGTAACAGTACAAAGTTTAAGTAATCCTAATTTTTGCTCTGCCCAAGGTTTAAATAAAATAATAAAGAATCTGATAAACTTTTATTCAGATTCTTCAAATTTTCTTTTTATTTAGCCTAACAATATTAACTAGAACAATTTTATTTTCCTCAAATAATCATCATAATTTCCAACATAAGAAAAAAATCTTTTTTCTTTTACTTCCACAATTATTTCCGCCAAATTATTTATAAAATATCTGTCATGCGAAACAAATAGTACTGTTCCTGAATATTCTTTTATTGCTTCTTCTAACAATTCTCTTGTTTCAATATCAATATGATTTGTTGGTTCATCCAATATTAAAAAATTAATGTTTTGTTTTAGCAATTTTGCAAGTATCAATCTAACCTTTTCTCCTCCAGATAAACTACTTACCTTCTTGAACACATCATTTCCTCTAAACATATATTTTGCTAAACTTGTTCTTATTTCAGTTTCATTTCGATTATCAAATTGTTCAAAAAAATTTAATATTGTTTGATTATCATCTTCAAATTTTATTTCTTGTGGGATATATCCAATATTTACTGACTGACCTATTTTTATTTCACCAGTATATTCACAATCTTCATTCATAATGATTTTTAATAATGTACTTTTTCCTGTTCCATTTTTTCCTATTAGCGCAATTTTTTCACCACAGTGTATTTGCAGATTTGCATTTTTAAATATATTTTTGCTTTCAAAATTTTTATTCAAATTATTTATTATAACAACATCTTTTCCAGATCTTGAATCAATATTTAATTTAAAATTAAGTAATATTTTTTGCTCTAAATCAACTTGTGGAAGTTGCTCTATTTTTGCTAATTTTTTTTCTATGCTTTTTGCTCTCTTAAAGAACATTTCATTTTTAGCAAGCTCTCCAAATTTTCTTAAAGTTTTTATAGACTCTTTCATCTTTTTAATCATTTTCTGCTGATTTTTATAATTTTCAAATTCCGCAAGAGTTCTTTTTTCGTCTTCTTTTAGAAAATATGAGTAATTTCCCAAATATATTTTTTCTTTTCCGTTTTCCAATAAAATTGTTTTGGTAGCAATTTTATCTAAAAAATATCTATCATGCGAAACCATTAATATAGTTCCTTTATATTCTTTTAAAAATTTTTCTAACCATTCCAATTTTTCTATATCTAGGTGATTTGTTGGCTCGTCTAACAAAAGTATACTTGGCTCCTTTAATAACAATGCACCTAAATTTACTATAGTTTTTTCTCCTCCACTTAAATCATTATAATTTTGATTTAACATTTTTTCATTTATTTGTAATCCAGAGCATATTTTATTAAATTTTTCTTGAATATCATAGCCTCCCATTTGTATATATTTTTGTTGTACATTTCCATATTTTTGTAGTAATTCACTCATTTTTTCGTCATCTTTTTCATAAGACATCTCATTTTCTAATTTTTTTAATTTTGTTTCTAATTCAAAAAAATGTTCAAAACTCCTTTGTAGAAAAGTGTATACATTTGGATTTGTTTCTTCATATTCATAAATTTGTTTCAGGATACCTATTGTAGCATTTTTCCTAATATTTATTGTTCCAGCACTTATATTTTCTTGTTTCATTATAATTTTTAAAACTGTGCTTTTTCCTGCTCCATTGCAACCTATTATTGCTACTCTTTCACCTGTTTTTAGTGTTAAATTCATTCCATTTAACACATTTTTTAATCCGTAATTTTTTATTATATTATTTAATTCTATTTCTATCATAATTATATCTCCTTATATGTGTATTCTTATAACGAGATATAATGCCATATATCAACTATTACAACGACTATATTTAATATATAGCTTTATCTCGTTGTAATAGTTACACAGCCGAAGCCCCTATATTTTATTTTACTCCTTAGCTCTTTTTCTCTATTCATTTTTTTTGCTCTCCTTTTTAATATTATGGTTATATAATAAGCTATTTTTTCTAGTTTGTCAATTCAGCTCTTTAATACCCTTACATAAATATTTCATTGGATATATTCTAACATAGTAGCACCAATTATTCCAGAATCATTTTTATATTTTGCTATTCTGATATCAATACCAGGTAGATTTTCCTTTATTTTATCAAAAAAGTAATTGTCATACTCTGACATTCCACCACCTATTGAATATTTACCAATACCATATACACTTTCTATTTTCTTTATTCCTCCAATAAAATTTCTTATATATTCTTGCAAAAGTATCTTTGCATCAATATCATTCTTTTCTATACATCTAAAAATTTCTGTTCTTGCATACTTTTTGTTTTTTATTCTGTTATATCTTTTTGACAATCCTTCAAAACTATTTATGTATTTATCATATTTTTCTATCTCTATAGTTTTATCCATTTTATTTAATAAATATATTTTATGCTCTAATCTTTTTTCATAAATATTATACAAACCGCAAGATATATGACTAGCACCAATATCAACACCTATATTATACTTTTTCATATTTATTTCCTCCTAATCTTTAAACTCCTGTATCCTTTAATTTCTTTGAAATAGATTCGTTCTC
>OLRO01001162.1_pt1 | contig 15866 bp, 20 predicted proteins | sample 1673131 | NCBI WGS metagenome assembly OLRO01 (sample SAMEA3136757, study PRJEB25190) | human gut metagenome | biome: human gut; feature: human-associated habitat; material: faeces | place: Austria | collected 2013 | reverse complement strand
CTAAGCAATTGTCTATTCCTTTTACTACCACTCCTGAGCTCGCCGCTGCTGCTCTGGCTTTTCTATCTTTTTGGTCTTTACTTAATTCTTGTATTTTTTCTTCTGATAACAGAAAAGTTGAATTTTTTGATTTTGGATCTGAATTAGTATGAATTTCTATCTCTGTTTCTTTACATTCATCATCCGATCCGTCATATTCAAACTGAGATAAATCACCTTTGCTTTCCCAAAATTCTTTATCTTCATAGCATTTTATTTGTTCAAAATATATATTGATAAATGCTTCGGTAGCTTTTCTGTCAAATATCTGATATATACTTGTTTTAGCCGTTTGACTATTATGTAATTCATCTCTTAAATACTGGAATGCAGTAAACATAGCTTGTTTCTCACCGGCAATTTCAATTACCTTTCGATAACAAGCTGCCATATTTAAACGATACATAACTCTTTCTACGAATGGTAATCCTCTGAATACATTAACTTCTTTTAATGTCATAAACACTCGACTGTATGTTGTATTCGCAATCAGAGAACACATCTTTTCATAATCAAATAGTAAGACTATTTTATTTTTTGCATCTTCTATGTCGTATCTTTTCTTTTTAGTTTCAAATATCATAGATTTGACCTCCCATTTTATAAATTAGTCGAATATTTTTAAAGGGGAACTTTTGTATGTTTTTTCAAGAGACTTAATATTCGACTTTTGCCTCTCATTAATATAGTCCCTATTTTAAGCGTTATTTCTACCTTTTCATAAGTAAATGGCGGTAAAATAATTTTTGATAACAAAAAAGCCCTGAATCTATGGATTCAGAGCTTAATAATTAAAATTTATATATTTTGAATCTACCTTTATATCGGCTGTATTTATATTTTATCGTATACTTACCGCCTCGATATAAATTTATTAATAGGTTTTTGTCGTTATTATAACTTTCTTTTGCAAAAGTATTTGAGTAAATAGTTTGTCCATTTTCATTAACTATTTTCAGTTCCAATGTTCCGTTTAAACTGTGTACTCTAAGCATATGAAAGCCAATATTATCAGCTGTAATATTTATAATACTTTCTTCCCAATTTTCTACTGATTTCGTATCTATGGTTTTGTCGAACAATATTCGTTTATCATACGAATCACAAAATTTTGGGTTATTAATATCATAGATAGTATCTTTATATATGTTTTTTGCATAGCTTATGTCATACATAAAGCATACTTTTGTAGCTATTAGTCCTATTAGTAAAAATAGAATTATTCTTTTTCCTATATTTTTTCGCATTTTTTCACATCCTAATCTGTCAATTTTCTAAGCAAATGACAGATTAGTTGTGTCTGTCTTATATTTGCTTTACTTATCCTGCATTTATGTTATTCTCTACTTCTCTTTTAAATGGCATTGTAATTGTACCTCTCGTATTAGTTTCAGATTTGATAATGTTTTTTACACACATTGGATAATACGTCATACTTCCCTCAATCGTAATTTTAGGGCTTTGACCGGAATTACCCTTATCAAATGTTATCTTATCGACATTAATGTCATATTGCCATACACCTTCATCATTCGTTTTTTGCCACTTTTTAACCATATCACCTGACACTACTTTAGCTTTACAGCCCATATTTTGAATGAAATAATTATTAATATTTTCATTAATTTTATTCTCATCAATTTCAAAATCACCTGACATAATCGTAGAATCCTTCACCGATGAATTAAGTGTAAGATTAAGATTTCTATCCAATTCAGTATTGATAAAGTCCTGATGTGTATAGATGTTATAGTATTCAAGTGTTATGAATAAAACTAATCCGAATATTAATATAAACATAACAAACGGAAGGTTTATTACACCTCTTTTTGTCCTTTTCAGTTTTTTTTTCATCTGTAACACCTACTTCCAATAAACTTGTGATATGCCGGTTAAACTTTTTTTAATATCTATTGTATTTGTATGATCTTTACTTAAAGTAGGTAAATATACTGGAACTTCAACAGGATAATCAAACGAAATTGTAAAACTTGATCTCATTTTAAGTTTTTTATCCGAACTTCGATGATTTCCACATGTGTGTATTGCATTTGCCGGATATTCAATTTCTAAATTTTGCACATTATTTTTGTCTAATCCGTTCTTTTCAATCAACTTATTTACTGTATCTCGAACATCATTATCTTTAACAGAACCACTGACCTCTATTGCTCGTACTATTTCTTTGGTACAAAATGTTAGTTTCATATTCGTTATAAACGGTGGGAACAGTACAATAAATGATGCTATTAAGGTAAATATGATAGCCATTTCAAACAGAGTTTCTATCATTGCAGTACCTCTTTTTGTCTTTTTTAAAATTTTCAATTTTATCACCTCTATACGATTTAATCACTCACTATTTATAATAGTTACCACAGCACCCATTGAATTGGGTGCTAAAACACGAATCTTTTTTATTCCGTCACTTTTGTATTAAAAATATCTTGAATTTTATTAGTAATACTGTCTAAAATACCCGGCATAAATTTCTTCATTACAGCAAATACAATAGCACCAAGAACAACAGCTACAACAGCATAAATTAAATACTCAAATGTTTGTGAACCTCGCTTTGTTGATAAGAACTTATTTTTTAGTTCTCCTGCCTTTAAAACAGCCTTTACTTCCATTTTTCTAATTGCATTCATAATAACAATCTCCTTTCGTATTTTACGTTTATTTTTTTCTATTTTCTTTTTTACGATGATTCATCTTATCACTAAAGTGACAAGTGTTCTCACCATATATATAAAATGTTTTAAAACATTTTATTTCGTGAATCACTCGACAACAAATTATCGAGTTCCTTTTTCATCCACAATGGTCATTATTACATCCATATAAATGGCAGTTTTTCCATCATGTCCATAGGCTTTTAATTTAGGTTTATTCCAAACCAACATTTTTTTTATGATATTTCTCAATTCAAAAATACACCCATACTTCCGACTAATTGCATTATAATAGGATATAATAATGTCGCAAATATACTAAAAACTACAATCATAGTCATTGGTTTTACTTTTTCAGGTCGCTTATCAATTTCACGTTTGACATTTTCAATAGCTAACACATTCATATCATGATTTAATTGTTGAAAATATACTGATTGGTCACTACCCTTATTGCTCGCTATAACAGCATTTGCAAACTGCGTTAAGTGTGAAATATTAATTCTGTTTGCAAATCGTGTCAAAGCCGATTCTTCGTCCATTGTTTTTAAATCGGTGATTAACACATCCAAATCATAATAAAAATTTGGTTTAGCTATTTGTCGATAGTTAATTGCAAATTTTAGAAAATCTTTGCTTTGCCGTAATGCATTATTATAGGTACGAATAAATGTAGGCAGTTCTTTCATAATCTGCTCATTTCGTTCTTTTAACTTATCGTTTAATTTATCAATGCTTTCTAAATAAACGATTATTGATACTGCTATCGTCAATACACCAATCAGTGTAGAATTTAATAAAATCAAGCAAACACCTATAAAAACACAATATGCAGCTTTAACTATTGCACAACCATAGAATTCTTCTGGATTTTCTTTATATCCTGCTCTCTCTAAATCCCTGCTCAACTTCTGTCTTTTATACATATCAATATTGACAAATCTTGCTATAAATTTTGCCGGTGTACTGATAAATAGCTTCTTTAAATCGTCTAATACACCTTCTGTACCTTGCATATTTTGAATATTTTTATCAATTTCTCGTGAAGGTACTGTTATAAATCCTGTAATTATCTTATACAAGCCATATGAAATAAGGATTATAGTAATTAATGCTAATAAAAAAACCTTCATTGTATAATACCTCCCCCTACATTTCAACCGGTTTATTTATTTTAATAACTCTTATTGAACAAATTATGATTACAAGAAAAACAATTGCTACTACACATTTGCCACCAAACGTAGTAGTTAATATATCATACCAATCTCTGTTTAAAATCAATCCCGGTATAACAGCTATTGCCATTCCGGCAATAATACAGAATTCCCTATAAATCTTATACATCACGGTATTTGCCGCCTCCTGAATGGATTTCAAATCACCCATTTGCTGAACAATAGCCGGTAATGTGTATTTTTGGTCCTTATTGTCTTGACATAAAATCAAAATATCAACCCATTCTTTTGCTTGCCGATTATTCAGCTTTGATTTCAATTTGTACAAATTCTTTACAATATTTACTTCTACAAACGAATTCAATGTTACAAATTCGCTAAAAATATTATAAAGAGGTTGCTCTATACCGTTTAGATTATCTTTTACCGCTTTCACAATATCATCACATTGCAAGTATGAGTTTGTTATTACACCCAATGTACTTTGCAACTGTTCATTTTCATATTGTTTATAACTTGTCAACTTAATTCGCATTACCTCTAACGGTAATAGCAAGAAAGCTACACCTAATATGATCGAAAGCAATGGATTGTGAAATAAAAATCCAATGGCAATACCTACAACTGATGATGCCGCAGTCAAATAAAGAAAATGTGTATACGTAAGTTTTGAATTGCTTAATTTCAACACTTCTTCTGCCTGTATTTTAAATTTCGTATAAAAATTTTGCTTTTTACCTGTAAGATTTTCGATACGTTCATCAGCTTTTTTCTTTTCAATGCTTTTCCAACTTTTGATTTTCGCATTCTTTTCCTGAGTCATTATCCTTAATCCTATAAAAGTCAATAAGAAAATAATAACTCCGGCAATTACACTTCTTAGCACATTAAACCACCTCCAACTTTTCAGGATTGAAGTTAGGTGAGTATTTTTGAATATCGCTTAATTCAGCACCATTCTCAAGCATTCTCATTGCCAATTTATCTGACAAATCACCTACTCTTTTATGTTCACCTTTTACTTTTACCTTACCGGTTTCGTCTTTTTCCCAACCTTTAATGACAAATTGGTAAATTGTATGATATTTTAAATCACCGTCTTTATATGAAGTCGGCTCAATAATCTTCATACAACGTCTTGTACCGTCTTTTAGCTTTTTAATGAACACAACCAACGGAAATGCATCCATAATCATTCTCATAATCAAATCTTCGGATAAGTTTGTGCCTTTTTCTTGACAAAGCGTTAAGATACGAGTGTATGTTTCTTCCGGTGAGTTAGTATGTAGTGATGTTGCAATAGTGTGTCCTGTACGACCTGCTTCTTGTGCATCCCATGCTTCCTCACCTCTCATTTCTGCCGGAACAATAATATCCGGATCTTGTCTTAAAGATTGTTTAAGAAGTTCTGTCTGCGTAGTATTTGAACCTTCATTTGTCTTTGTATGAATAACACGATTTATTATTTTACCGTCAGTATCATACTTTATCAGATTTAACTCTCTGCTATCTTCAATAGTATAAATACGCTTTGAATCCTCAATATCAGTAAGTAAACAACCTAAAAATGTTGTTTTACCACTGCCTGTAGCTCCACCTATTGCAAGTGAGATACCGTTATTTAAAGACATACTCAGAAATTCAAGTTCTTCTTTAATAACAGAACCGCCATTAATGAGCATTTCCGGTGTTATAGCATCTTTCTTCTGTCGTCTTATAGATGCAACCGTACCTATTTCTTCATCAATTACCGGTGGTATCATTGCTGAAATACGAGTACCCTTAAAGATATATGAATCTCGTACCGGTGTAGAGGCATCAATAGTCACATCACCCGAAGCACACATCTTTTTTACCATTGAAACAGCTTCTTCAGGTGAGTTGAAACTTTCATCAATCTTTCTGTAACCGTTTGAAGTTACAATTTCTATATCATTCCATGCGTTGATATTGATTTCTTCAACGGTATCATTAAAGATATAGCTTGTAAGAATACCAAAGCCTGCCATATCATCAAAAATCTTTTCTGTAAGTTCGTTTTGGTCCGATATTTCTGTACAGCTGAGGTTATTTTGATTTATGTACTTTGAAATGAGATTTTTTAGTATTCTTTCACCGTCATTTGCCAAATCCAAATTAGCCAAATCACTTGCATGGTTATTTGATATACTTGAACGTACTATATTCAAACATTCATAATATGGTTTTGCCTCTGACTTCTTGTTTCCGTCTTTCTTTTCAATATATGTGCCGGCATTTTGTTTATCTGCAAAGTATATTGCATTAAATACGTTACCATTAGCCATTTGTCTCACCACCTGTATTTGTATTATCAATGAGAAGTGAATTCTTGCTGTTTACACTCGTTATTTCTTTCATCAGTTTTTTGACAAAATCGTTAAAATGTTTTGGATAATTTTTGAAAATTGAGCCTTTGTACCCTTCAATTACAGGAATACCGGCATTTTCGCAATCCTTACATTCTTTATCATACGGTAATTCCGCAAAGAACTTGATTCCTGTTTCTCGTTCAAATCTTGATGTTCCGAAATAGTTTTCATCTGCATTGGCAACATACATTACCGGTGTATTTGCCTTTCTGTTAACCATTTTATTGATAAATGGTTCAAATGCTCTGAAATAATTCATTCCCTGTACTGTCGGTTTTATCATTTCAACAACTGCCGAAGAATAAAACAGTGACAGTGTACTTAATAAATTATTTACGTCATTATCACAATCAACAATGATATAATCAAAATTTGAAAGTCTTAAATTCATCCAAAATTTATGTACTGATTGTATATCATCCATAACGTGTTTATCTGCAAACGTTAAACAATCAATATAATTAGAAACTGATAATACAAACAATTTCTTATTCTTTGGATATTGCTGAAATTGCTGTTCAATATCATATTTACCTGTTGTATCAAACAAAATATTTTTTATGTTAGGCTTATTTTCTTCTATTCGCATACCCAAAAAGCCTTGAATTGACGGATATGCAAGTTCGGTTTGTATTAAACCAACAACACTTCCTGTTTGTGTAAGAGCCGTTGCAAGATTAACAGCCATTGTTGTTTTGCCACTGCCATTAGCCCCACATACCGAAATTATTTTTGTTGCCATTCTATACTCACTTCCTTACTTTTGTATGTAATTTGCTGCTTTCTCGCCTCTTGCTACGAATGTAACATGAATATTACCTTCATACTCCATTTTAGTAAGAGCTTCAGCTTGTTCTCGGCTTACTTTCAAAGTTAACGTAGTCGGAATGTTATCATCTTGATTTTCGTCCATTGCTGCTGTTGAAACATCAACACCTGATGAATTTGAAGTAGCTAAAACCTCAACATATTTTAGCAATGGGTTTTCGATAACTTTCTTTTCGGTAGTATCATAATAATAAATTGATACTACATCACCTTCTATAAGTTTTCCGGTTACACAAGATGCCAAGTCTTTAACAGTAATTGAGATAGCTTCTTCACCGTTATTTAAAGCATAAAGATTTGAATTTGTTGGACTATCACTTAGCTTTCCATCAACAATGAAGTCGTCTTTATAAATTTGTGTTGTTGTATATTTGCCAACAACTTTTTCTTTTTCGGTAATTGCACCTGAAACATTTGCATCTTCAGGAATTGTTACCTTACGGACCATATTATCCGTAATTTGCGTATTTGCATCTACTGTATTATTCAGCTTGATTACATCAACTGTTTTACCTGTATTTTTTGGCATAACCATAACCACTACAACCAAAGCTAATATCAAGCAAAATATACCTATAACAAATTTGTTTTTAAAAAATTTCATAATTTTTAACCTCCTGCATTTTAAATTTCAGAAACTTTTGTCTTTTGTTTTTTCATAATTTTTTTCTTTACTTTAGCTCGTATCTTTTCGATTATTATATCCTCATCTAAATCAGTCATTAATCTGTACCAACTTGATTTAAAGAAGCGTTCAACTTCTGCACTACGGACTTGGTAAGAACGCTGATATGCTTCAGCAATTAATGCCATTTCATAGTCTTTTGCAGCTTGAACTATAATAGCATTCGCTAAACAATGATACCTATCTGAATGTTGTGATTCCTGCACACTTATGTACATTTAACTCTCCTCCGTCATTTAAACAAATAATGTGTAAGTTTTTCATATATGTGGTCATTGTTATGACCGTTAAACAAGTCCGGCTCATATTCAGCAAAATTTATACTCAGCATATCGTAAGCATTCTGAATATCAACTTGTTCTTTAGGATTGATGAAATTCATTATGACTTCAACACCGTTATACATATTATTAGCTATATTTCCGTGCATAGACTCTATATCCCACGGTCTGCTACCTGATACGGCAATAACTAAATCTTTATCCTTTAGTTCTTGCTCAGATACATAATCATCAATACCATAATCCATAATAACGAATTGATATTTTTTCTTTGAAAATTCAGAAATATCTGTTGAATGTGGATACATAGGTATTTTTTTGTCATAAACAAAATTGGTATTGTTCTGAACCATTCTTCCGTCACACGTTATTAGAGCATTTAAAACATTTGACTGCCGAGCTTCATAATAACACGCCTTATACCCCGAATCTATCAAATACTTGGTTAATGCAATAGCATGATGTGTACAGCCCGAACCGGATTTTGAAGAAAACAAAGCAATAGTTTGTAAAGGTTTCTTTGTTGGTTTCTTTTTGCGAATTGAGAACAATCCTCTATTTTTGGGTTTTTCATTACTTTGATAATTGATTTCAGATGAATTGTTTTCATCTTCATATTCGATTGGTTCAGGTTCAACGTCACCTACATCTTCCCAATCATCATTATCTGAAATACTATCTTCTTCAGCTTCATAATCTTCGTCTGACTCATCATACTCTGTATCATCATCTACGCTGTCTGATTCCTCATAGTATTCTTCATCATCTTCATATTCGGTTGTTTCTTCATAATCATCTGTTGCTTCTTCAGTCGTATCTGTTTCATCTTCATATTCTTCTGTTTCATTTTCATTATTATCATAATCGCTCTCATATTCTTGATCATCATATGTATCTTCGTCATTATAATCATCTTCATCATATGTAGATTCTTCAGCCGTTTCATATTCGGTGTCATCATATTCTGTATTATCGGCATCTTCTTCATATTCGTCATCATTTGTTTCTTCATCAGTTTCATCTTGAACAGATTCAGTATTTTGTGACGGCGGCAAAGGTTTAGATAGTCTTGCTTTTTGACCTGTAAGAATTTTATCTTCAGTAGCAAAATGTAAAAGCAAATTCTTCATCATAATAACCTTGATATATATTACCGTTAACAGAGATAACTCTATATGGCAACTCATATATTGGATTATCATTTACCGGTGACAATTCAATTTCAGGAACAACTTGTTTCTGCTTCTTATTTGGATATTCATTTGTACTTTGTTTTTTATGATGTATATTCTTTGATGTATTACTTTGATTTACGGAATCAACCTTTTTACTTTTTGGTTGATGTGTTTTATTAATCGGCTTTTGATTACTGACTTGTTTTGCCGAATTTTGAGTGTTTTGCTTTTTAGGTATTTGCGGATTACTGATTTTTTTTGGCTTAACATTTCTGTTAACCGAATTATCTTGTTCGGATTTAATTATCCTTTTCTTCTTCGGTAATTCTTGATTAATCATATTTAATTAGCACCTCTTTCTTTATTTTTTGTATGTATTGGCACAATGACTTTACCTTTGATTTTGTTAATTGGTATCATACCGATTTTTTTGCTCCGACTGTCATTGCTATTATTACGGTTATCACCTAAAACGAATATCATATCTTCAGGAACTGTCTGAGGAAATTCAATTTCCGCTTTTTTCTTAATAGGTTCATAAATATAATCTTCGTTTTGTTCTTCACCGTTAATAATTATTTTTCCGTCAGCATAATCAATATCGACTGTATCGCCTGCAACTCCTATTACTCTTTTGATATAATATTTGTTGTTCAATTTAAAAGTAATAATATCGTTCTTTTTCGGATTTTTATAAAACAATGAATTGACAAGAACCACATCACCGCTTTTATATGTCGGATACATTGAATTCCCATTGACAACAGATATATTGAATATTACTCCAAATAACAAAATAACTATTAATGCTGTTGGAATTATTTCGGCAATTATAATATGTATTATATTTTTCACAAAGTTGTCAGCCTCCTTTAATGAACTCTTATCCGAATGTGATAACCGTTAATGTCTCATCACATTTTTTAACTTGCGGATACATAGGACAAAATTATGAAACACATATCTATTATCCATTGTTACAATACTCATAAGGTGAATGATATTATGCTAATCAGTAAAGAACATGATAAAATGTTATGAAATTGGTGTTTTTATCAAATGGTATATCAATAAGTGATTAGTATAATTGTTGAGAGAAGTTTTTTTTCGGATAAGAGTTCTTAAAACGTCTCTCATTAATATAGTCCCTATTTTTTTACGGTTTTCTACCTTTTCATAAGCAAATGGCGGTAAATTTATATTTGACAGATTTTATCAAATATGATATAATAAAAATTGTAAATTGATAGGCTTAAAAGGTGGATATATGAACAATGATTCTATATCCATCTTTTTGTTTATTAAGAAAGTGAGAATACTCGTGACTTTAGTCATGAGAGGTTCAACCATTGAAAGAAAGAAGTGTATTTTATGAAAATAATAGCTTGTTTAGATGATAATAATGGTTTACTATTTAATAATAGACGGCAAAGCAGAGATAGAGTAGTTATTGAAGATATATTAAAAGATTGTCATAATTCTAAATTATGGATTAACAATTTCAGTAAATCCTTATTTGATAGTCCTCATGTAAATATTTCAGAAGAATTTTTGAATGAGGCTTGTGAATCAGAATATTGTTTTATTGAAAATGTAAATCTTAAACCATATGAAAAATATATTGATGAGATAATACTTTATAAATGGAATAGAGTCTATCCGACTGATTTTTATTTTGATATAAACTTATCTACTTGGAATTTAACACAAGTAACAGAGTTTAAAGGCAATTCACATGAGAGAATTACTAAGGAGGTATATAAGAAATGATTATAATAAATTATTATCCGGTTTAATTGCTATTACTTTATCATTTTCTTTAACAGGCTGTGGTAATGATACACAAGAGAATAAGACCGATAACATAATTGAAACTACACCAATTGTTACAGTTGAATCAACCATAGTACCGACACCGATAGTTAATCAATTAACAGAACAAGTTAATACTGTTTTTGATATTAGTTCTATTCCGCCATATTCCGGTACACCTTATGTGGATGTAAATAATAATATCCCCTATTTTACATCATCTGATTTAACAACTACTGCTTTTGAAAATTATAGTTCACTTGACAATTTAGGTCGTTGTGGGGTTGCATATGCTAACATATGTAAAGAAATTATGCCAACTGAAGAACGAGGTAAAATCGGTCAAGTAAAACCTACGGGATGGCATACTGTAAAATATGATAATGTTGACGGTAAATATTTATATAATAGGTGTCATTTAATTGGGTATCAATTATCCGGTGAAAATGCGAACGAAAAGAATCTAATAACAGGTACTCGTTATATGAATGTTGATGGTATGCTGCCTTTTGAAAATATGGTCGCTGACTATGTTAAAGAAACAAACAACCACGTTTTATATAGAGTGACTCCAATTTTTGAAGGTCCTAATTTGTTAGCAAACGGAGTTCTGATGGAAGCTAAATCAGTTGAAGATAATGGTGACGGAATATTATTCAATGTATTTTGTTATAATGTTCAACCGGGTATAACTATTAACTATGCTACCGGTGATAGTTCAGAAAATCAAGCTATAAACGAATCGGGAAATGATTCAGAATCAGCTCCTGTAGTTAATTCATCAACTGATAGCAATGGAACTACAGATATTTCAAATAATGTACAAACATACGTGTTGAATACTAACACAAAGAAATTCCACTATCCAACCTGTAGTTCTGTAAGTCGTATGTCTGAAAAAAATAAACAGACAGTATCCGAAAGCAGAGATGATATTATTTCACAAGGATATTCTCCATGTGGAAATTGCAATCCGTAAAAAAAGTCTTGACAAAACATCAAATTTGTGGTATAATATATATAGTTAAAGAGATAAAATACTAAATATAGATGTGGAATATAAAAATTCTGCATCTATATTTTTTTATATTCAATATATTTTACTTGGAGGGTTAAACCATGAAAACTTATAAAGAAATACTAAATAACAAATCTATACAACAAATCAGATTGATTACAATTCACAACATATTAAATGATGTTGATATGAATTTATTAACCGAAAAAGCAAAACAAATTTTTATTAAACAAAACATTCAAATTTCTGATGAACAGTTGTCAGAATATATTAACTATTGTGCTCAACAATGGTTAAACGCTATTAGACTCACTACTATTCCCCAAGCCTATGATAATGCTATTTCAATTTTAGAAAAGCATCAAACATTCTTCAATTATGCTTTATTCACAATAGAAAATGTACTTATCAAGCAAGAAATTGAATCGCAAGCTAAAAGAACAACTATATTACAACTTCTTATAAAGCATAAAAATGTTATTGACCCTATTATCAAAAATTTTATTGCAACGCATAATACTTCTACTGACAGTGAAGTTGAGTATAATACCGTTCGTGATATAATTATTGATCAGTTGTCAATTCTTCCTGAATTACCTGCATTTAATTCAGTTGATGAAATCAAAAATACTATTAATACTATCTTAGATTAAAATTATATGAATACATTCAAAAAGGTCAGTACACATAATGTACCGACCTTTTTCTTATTCTGTTTCAACAAATGAAATATTACCGTTTTTGTACACAAACAATGGTTCATTATTATTACGATAAACTTCTTTGCTCGGAGCTTTGACTACGACAGTTTTAACATATACAATGTTTATAATCATCGTACCAAAAGTTTTATAGCTATTTTGGCAGAAATAGCCGTGCTTCTCTCCGTTTGGACGTTCATCAATGATACAGAATTCAGGATATTCCATCATATCCCACATTGCATCTTCTGATGTGTTTAGGAATTCAGCGATTTTTGAAAGAATGTATTCTTTCCTATATCCGTATTCTGATAATCCCATTCTTTGTCCTGCTCGTTGTGCTATGTGATTATTACACACCATAGCAAAATTCAGTCCGTTGACTGTTTCAAATTTTGCATAATATCCCGACATAGCTGTAAATTCTGAAACTGCCTTATAAGCAGCGTTCATTGTTGTTTGATCCATCTTCATGATCTTTCCTCCTTAAAAAACAAAAAGAGCAACTATAAAAAGTTGCTCTCCATAAAATATAATTTACAAAATTGCTTCCTTTTCGGTATATAGTAGGTATATACCTCTTTTTATTTCCGGTAATATTTCTGTAAATTCACATTCTGTAATTGCATATGCATTTACTTTAGAATTATAACCGGTAGCATATTCAAATAGGTGTTTAATCACACCATTTGTTATTACTTCACTTTCAACTGTTTCACTCTCCTTTTCATTTAATTTTGGTAGCAAAATTTCATCCCACCTGATTATCCTATCTTTATAAATAATCAATGCAAGTCCGGCACTTGTTTTTAACAATCTGCCAACTACTTCAATTTCATTCTGATAATTCGTATTAACTATCAGAAAGTTTTCAGGATTGATTTTTAACAATCTGCCAATATCTTTCCTATTAAGTTTCTTCATTACAAATTCCTCCTTAAAAATATATCTAATCAGCTATTTGCTGTTATAAAGAAAATAAAAAAAGAACAGACTTATAACCATTAATGGTTTTCTAAATCTGTTCTAAACTATTAATAACAGGAGAACATGGCATAACCATGTCCCATAAACTTCATATTTATTAATTATATTGTATCACACTCGTAAAAAAAGTCAATATAATTTTTTTAATTTTCTATCGGTAACTTTTTTATCGGAGGTGATAATATAGGATAATGGTCCGAATAATCAATGGAATTCATTACACTACCTTTAGCATATTCCTCTATCGAATTATTCGGCTTATGAATTAACATATGATCAATATTTGTACTTTTTTCTTTACCTTTAAACGTAGCTCCTTCAATTAATTCTTTTCCATCTAAAGATAAATCATTAAGCTCTTTTTTAAATGTACTAACAGATGATTCATAATGTTCGGCATTCATATCACCCACCAACATAAGTGAAATATCAGATTTTATCTTGAAATGTAATTTTTTGTAGTTAATTATTTCATTCCAAAATTTTTTAATTTCTTCTGTATCTTTTTCATTGCAAGGAATATGTAATCCTAATACTTGCAGTTTATATTCCTCATTACACACTTCAATAAATCTATTAAGATAATCATTTGATTCTCTTCTATTATAAAAGTCATGTTTTTCTACCCACTTTGATTTATTATTTGCAATTGCTACAGTTATAAAATTTGCAACGCTTACATTGTAAGAGCATATAAATTTATAGTCTTTAAATTTTTCTATAATTTTCTTATAACAAATAGCATTATCTTTTAACGGTACTTCTTGTAGGATAACTAAATTGTCTATATCACCAAGCAAAAAGTCTTTTATAAATGCTTCAATCTTATTCAAATTCTCATGCATATTTATCAACTGCATATTTATCAACGAATCTTTATTGCCTTTAAAGCCATTAACGTTGTACGACATAACTCTCATAAATTAACACTCCTAAAAATGAAATAAGGCATCTAACTTAATAGATGCCAAAATATAAGTAATTACGAAATGAATTACAAGTGGGTATTTTTATTATATCACATTTTACACTGATTGCAAGTATTTTTTCATATCTGCTATTTGCTTTCCTACTGTGGTTCTGTTCACTCCGGTAATTTTTACAATGTCAGCTCCACTGTATCCTTTACAATACAGTTTTAGAACTATTTTATTTCGTTCTATTTTCAGCTTGTTTATATACGATTCAACAAGCAATTTTAATTCTACTGTATCTTCAAAATGTTTATTATCGCTAAGATAAGACCATTTTTCTTCACCATAACCGTCCATAGTTTTTGTATCATATGAAAATTGTTTATCCATTGGAATTTTTCTTGCAGATTTTTGTCTGTGTAATTCATTGAATATTTCACATTTAATACAAGCATATGCATATGTTGAAAACTTTGTTTGACCATTATATGTAATAGCAGCTTTACAAAGTCCGATAGCTGCTACGTCATAAAATTCATCAACACTCAAAGAATTTCTATATAAGTAAAAATATATAAGTTTATGATTATCTTCAACTAATTGTTGCTGCTGTTTTGTTAAGATGAGTTGCTTTTTCATAAATTTCACCTCACAGCTACCTTTTTAGTGATTTTAATAATGCGACTGTCTATTAGCCAATTAATCTGTTCCAAGAAAAGTTCTTGTAGTCTTAAATCAGTATCATTATCAATATCTTTCATTTTATAGAAGTCTTTGAATTTGTATGTACATTCGCCACCATATGAACTACACTCGCTTGTTACTTTTCCGGCTTTTGCTGTCGGAGCATCTACATCATAAAAGCAAATCCAATATTCACCGGCTATACAATTTTCAGATGCATTTTTGGCGGTTGTTCCACTCAAGCACCAAGCCTTAATCAAGTCATTTCTCCAAAACGGTGCTCTTGTAATTCTATCTCGATCTATCACTTCAGCTCTATTCAGATCTTCCGGTCTTATATTATATTTATTTTCAATTTTTGGTTTTCTCATTTGTTTTTTCTCCTTTGATTGCTGTAATTATTGTGTTCTATTAATATAGTCCTTATTTTAAGCGTTATTTCTACCTTTTCATAAGTAAATGGCGGTAAAATATTAAATTAATCAAAAAAAAGAGAACA
>OLRO01001157.1_pt1 | contig 15917 bp, 13 predicted proteins | sample 1673131 | NCBI WGS metagenome assembly OLRO01 (sample SAMEA3136757, study PRJEB25190) | human gut metagenome | biome: human gut; feature: human-associated habitat; material: faeces | place: Austria | collected 2013 | reverse complement strand
TCCCGGCGTGGGCGAAAAGACCAGCGCCGCACTGCTGGCCCACTTCAAGACCGTGGCTGCCGTCAAGGCCGCCAGTATCTCCGATTTGGAGGAAGTCAAGGGCATCAGCCACGCCAAGGCGGAAATGCTGTACAACGCCCTGCGTAATGGTGTATAATGATTTTATCTCGGGCGGTGCTGCCGTCCAATAAACAGTAACAGAACGGAAATTTGCTTTATGCTGATTTTGGCTATTCTATTCACGCTGGTGCTGGCCGCCGCCTTTGCGGTGGTGCCCGCCCGCCTTGGCCGCCGAAAGCCCACCCGTGCCGATGGATGCTGCGCCTTGCTGCCCGCTGTACTTGTCTGGCTTTGGGCCGCCTGCATCTGGTCCAAGCCGGGGCTGTCCGTCGGCTTTGATGCCTTCCGGCTGGCCGCGATTTTAATCATGCAGGCAATCGCCTGCGGTGTGGTCTGCGGCTTCCGGCTGCGCGGCACACTGCCGCGAAAGCTCCGCACCCCGGCGGCTGTCGGACTGCTGCTGGCCGCCAGCCTTGGAATAGAATTATTCGTCTGCAACCTGAACTGGCTGGCGACCCACAGCTACACGCCGGTTGACCTGCGCCCGTATCTGGTCAATGACGCAGACCCCGCCGCGCCGCTGACGCTGAACGATGAGCAGACAACGCTGGAATTTGCGGGCCTCGACTTTGCAATATACAACTTGCAGTTCGACGGCCTGACCTCGCTGGCCGACGGCGACACGCCGGAGCAGAAGAACGTTCTGCTGACTTTCAACGTTGCCGCCACCGATGAGGCCAGCTCGGTCTCCCGCCAGAGCTGGAACTGGGAGGCCGCCCCCGCGTCCGCCCGCAGCCAGACCCACAGCCTTGACCTCTCCGGCAAGGCGTCCACCCTGACGCTGACGGCGTCGGGCTATACTGGCGAGTACCGCAGCTACCCGCTCAATGCCCAGTTGACCACGGTTTACGCCAACGCCCGCCGCCCGCTGGATTTCTCCGTCCTGCGCTTTGCGGTCATCTTCGCACTGGCGCTGGCGGCGTTCGCCCTGCGCCCGGCCAGTGCCGCGTGGCAGGACGCCTACCTGACCCACGAAAAGCAATACCGCCCGGCAGTGCTGGCCGTGGGGCTGGCGCTCTGCGCGGCGGCGTTCCTGGCCCCCTTCGGCGACCGCTTCAACGCGGGCATCGCCACGAGCTTTTACAACACGCCCGACTGGTCGGGTACGAGCCGCATCGACTTCACCACGCACATCAACGACTGGGCGTCCAACGCCGGTGCCCAGTACGGTGCGCTGGCGCACAGTCTGCTGAATGGCCGCCTTGACCTTGAAAAGAACCCGCCTGCCGCCATGGCTGAACTGGAAAACCCCTACGACACCGCCGCCCGGCAGGCCGCCGCGCCCGATGCCCTATGGGATGTGGCCTACTATAACGGACGCTATTACGTCTATTTCGGCATCGTGCCCTGCCTTCTGTTCCAGCTTCCGTTTGAGGCGCTGACCGGCATTCGGGACCTGCCGCCCGCACTGCCGATGATTTTGCTTGCCTGGCTGTACATACTTGCCGTCTTTGGCTTTGTGAAGCAGGCCACGCGCCGCTGGTTCCCGCAGGCAAGCGCCGCAGCCTACCTGCTCACCGCCGCGGGCGCGGCCTCGGGCACACAGATCTACTATCTGCTCCACCGCCCGTCGGTGTATGAGTACGCGATCCTCTGCGGTGCTGCGTTCGTTTTGTGGGCACTGTGGCAGTGGCTGTGCGCCGCAAACACGCCGGTAAACCGCCGCAAAGCGCTGACTTTCCACCTCGCGTTCGGCTCTCTCTGCATGGCGCTGGTCGCGGGCTGCCGCCCCCAGATGGTGCTTTTTGCCGCGCTGGCCCTGCCCATCCTCTGGCAGCGCTATATCACGGAAAAGCGCCTGTGCACCCGCCGGGGCGCAGGGGAAGCCGCTGCGTTTATCCTGCCCGTTGTGCTTGTGGCCGTCGGCCTTATGTGGTACAACGCCGCGCGGTTCGGCTCGCCGTTTGACTTTGGTGCCAACTACAACCTGACCAGCAACGATATGACCCGCCGCGGCTTTGCCGTCGGGCGCATCGCCCCGGCAGCCGTGACCTTCCTCGCGGGCATTCCCGGTGTGCAGACGGTGTTCCCGTACCTGACTGCCACGCGGATGCAGACAAACTACATGGGCCTGACCATTACAGAGCTGTACTACGGCGGCGCATTCGCCTGCCTGCCGCTGCTGTGGCCGCTGGCCCGCCGCCGGTTGGGCAGCCGCCGCGACCTGCGCACCGTCATCCGGCTTGTGCTCGTCTGCACGGTAGCGCTGGCCGTCGTAGACTGCCAGATGGCCGGAATGCTCTACCGCTACCAGAGCGACTGGCTCGGCCCGCTGCTGCTGGCGGCGGCGCTGGCGTGGCTCTTTGCGGAAAGTGTCCTGCAGGCCCGCCCCATCCCCGCGCTGACCAAAGCTCTGCGCACGGCGCTGCCGCTGGCCGTGCTGGCGGGCGTCTGCTACAATTTCTGTGTTTACTTTGCGGCGGAGCCGCAGCTGATGGGGCAGAACCCTGCCCTGTATGAAAATGTGAGCCGCCTGGTCCAGTTCTGGCTGTGACGGCACACCCTAAAAAGGAAAAGGACGTATGGCTGACAAAAACATCTACACCGTCGTCGTGGCTGACGATGAGGACGAGCTGCGCGAGGCCGTCTGCACAATGATCCCCTGGGAGGCGCTCGGCTTCCACCTTGTGGGCAATGCCAGCAACGGGCTGGACGCGCTCGAGCTTGTCGAGCGGCTTGAGCCGGACCTGCTGCTGACCGACATCCGTATGCCGTTCATCTCGGGCATTGAGCTGGCGCGGCAGGTGCGCGAGATCCGCCCTGCGATGCACATTGCCTTTTTGAGCGGCTTCGACGATTTCGAGTATGCCAAGCAGGCCATCCAGTACAACATCATCAGCTACATGCTCAAGCCGCTGACGATGGACGGCCTGGCCGCCGAGCTGAAGGCCATCCACGAGAAGATTGACGCCCGCTATGCCGGGCTGCGCCGGGCTGGCTCGGCCCATGCGGATCGCGCAGCGCTCATCATTCCGCTGGTACTGGCCCGTTATGAAAATGCCCCCGAGAATCTGGAGACGCGCCTGCGCCAGGCAGCGGTAGACTGCGGTCTGCTGCGCGGCACCGATGACCGCAGCACGCTGGTGGTGATGGCCGCGGCGCTGGACGGCCCGGTGGACTATGAGGCCGGGTTTACCCAGCTGGTGGAGCAGAGCGCCAACAAATATCTGCGGCATTTCGTATTTTATTGCTGCGGACGTGCCGTGGCTTTGCTGCTGGGCAACCCCTCTGACTTTGATGAATACCTGCACATTCTGGCCGATGAGATCTGCCAGCTGGCGGACCGTGCCCTGGAACGCAGTGCCAGCGTCGGCGTCAGCCGTGAATTTGCCCGATTCAGCGACCTGAACGATGCCTACAAACAGGCAATCGAGGCCCTGCGCGCGGCGGCGGACGGCGAGGGCGGCGTCAGCTTTACGGCGGACGCCCGCAAGACCGGCAGCCTGTGCGAACGCGCACTGGAGATCATTGAGCAGCACTACATGGACGAGGATCTGTCCCTTGCGTCACTCTCCGCCATGCTGGACGTCAGCCCCAACCATCTGAGCGCCTGTATCAAAAAATCGGAGGGGGAGACCTTCATCAACATTCTGGTGCGCCGCCGCATGGAGACTGCCCAGACCCTGTTGCTGACCACCGACCTGCAAATTCAGGAGATCGCCCGGCGCTGCGGCTACACCGACCAGCATTATTTCAGCTATTGCTTTAAAAAGTACAGCGGTACGTCGCCTGTGGCGCTGCGCCGCGCCCGCGCCGCGGGGGAGGTCCGGCCGTGAAGCGCCCGCCCCGCACCGTAGTCCTGGCGGCAGCGCTGATCTCCGGCGTGGCCGTGGCGGCGCTGATCCTCTGCACCACGCTGTTTCTGCGCAGCTACCGCAGTGCTGTTGTGGAGGGCGCGCGCACGAACAGTGCCCAGGTCGTCAGCCAGGTCGCAGGCGCGGTGAATAACTACGTCAACACGATGGACAGCGCCGTCGGCATCGTGCTGGAACAGCTTGACAGTGAACCTGCAATGCGGGACGCATTTCTGAATGCCTTTCTGACAGCCCGGCCCGAGGTCGCGGCCATCACGACTTACGACGAAAGCGGCAGTCTGTTGGACTGCTGGGCCCAGGCGGGCCGCACGCCGAAATCTGACATACTGCGCAACCTCTCCTTTGACCTGACCACGGCCCGGCGCCTGGGGCATGGCTACATCAGCACGCCGCATGTAGAGTCGATCTTTGACAGCTACTACCCGTGGGTCGTCTCGGTCATCCGCGCTGTGCCGGGGGACGGCGGCAGCAGCCGTTGGCTTGCGGTAGATTTGAGCTTCAAGGAGCTGGCCGCAACGATCAACAACGTCAGCATCGGTCAGCACGGCTACTGTTACCTGATGGATGAGCGCGGCAACATGGTCTACCACCCGCAGCAGCAGCTTTTGTATGCCGGGTTAAAGAAGGAGGAGGCCGGGCGTCTGGCCTGCCTCGGCGACGGCACCTACGTGGAGGACACGGTCATCTACAGCGTACAGCGTGTGCCGGGCAGCACATGGCGCGTCGTCGGTGTCAGCTACATTGACGAAACCGTCAATGAGAGCTTCCGGCAGATGGTGCGCATCACGGTTATCACGGCGGGGCTTGTTTTTCTGGCCGCGCTGGCGGCGGGCTGGGTGCTGTCCCGTCTGCTGTCCCGCCCGTTGCAGCAGCTCGAAACAGCCATGGAGCAGTTTGAACAGGACGCCGACCACTTCGCCTTTCAGTCCGTGCGCGGCACGCGGGAGGTGCAGAACCTCTCGGACTCCTTCGGCCACATGGTAGGCCGCATCCAGCAGCTTATGACCACCGTCCGCGAGGAGGAAATTGTCCTGCGCAAGACAGAGCTCAAGGCGCTGCAGGCGCAGATCAACCCGCATTTTCTCTACAATACGCTGGATTCCATCGCCTGGATGTGTGAGCGCGGCAAAAACGCCGATGCCGTCCAGATGGTCCATGCACTGGCGCGGCTGTTCCGCATCAGCATCAGCCGCGGGCATGAGCTGATCCCGATCGAAAAGGAGCTGCAGCACGCCGAGGCGTATCTGCAAATTCAAAAATACCGCTACAAAAACCAATTTACCTACCACTTTACGGTGGACGAGAGCTGCCTGCACTGCCTGTGCAACAAGATCACGCTGCAGCCTATCATCGAGAACGCCATTGTTCACGGGCTGGATCTGATGGTCGATTCCGGCCACATTGAAATCACCGTAAAGCCCGACGGGGATGATATTCTGCTCATCGTCGCGGACGACGGCATCGGCATGGAGCCGGAGCAGGTCGCGGCCCTCTTGCAGAATGAGCCGAGTGACCGCACCGGCATCGGCGTCAAGAATGTCAATGACCGTCTGCGCATCTACTTTGGCGCGGACTACGGTATCTCCATTGAAAGCGCCCCCTACGAGGGCACAACGGTGACGATCCGCACCCCGCGCGTGCCGGAGGACAGGGAGGGCGACTATGACAAAAACCATTAAACGTCTGCTGCCCGCGGCCCTGGCCGTGCTGCTGGCAGGCTGTGCCATGCAGCCCGTGGACAGCACAACGACCCGCTACAGGGTCGCGCTCGTAGCCAAAAACAATCGGGATTCCGAGTTCTGGGACGCCGTCTTTACCGGGGCAGAGGCCGCCGCCACGGAATATAACCTGCAATTGACCATAACGGCCCCCGACGATGAGGAGGACTATGCGGCGCAGAACCAGCTGATTGCCGATGCCGTTGAGAACGGTGCACAGGCCATCGTTTTCTCCGCCATTGATTATGAGGCCAACGCCGCCGCCATTGATGCCGCCGCCGCGGCGGGCGTGACGGTCATCAGCGTGGATTCTGCGGTGAACTCCGATAACGTTGCGGCCTACATCGGCGCGGACAACTACGGCGCAGGCCGGATGGCGGCCCAGAGCGCACTGGACGGCATGGAAGGGGCGCTCTGCGTCGGGCTTATCAACTATGAGGTCAACGGTGCCAACGGGCGGGACCGGGAGCAGGGTGCGCGCGATGCTTTTGCGGAAAGCGGACGCGCCAGGATCACTGCCGCCGTGTCAACACATCCCAACGCCGCCAGTGCCCGCGCGGACACGCTGGCCATGCTGCGCACCCACCCGGAGATCAACGTGCTGATCGCCCTCAACGAGACGACTGCCGTCGGCGCGGCGCAGGCTGTCCAGCAGATGCAGCGCGCCGACGACCTCTGGCTCGCGGCGTTCGACTCGAACATCGAAACGATTGACGCCCTGCAGACCGGTGCGGTGGACGCGCTGATTGTGCAGAACACCTACGGCATGGGCTATTTCGGCGTCGAAAGCGCCTATAAGCTGCTGACCGGGCAGGAAAGCAGCGTCGAAAAATCGAACATCACCGCCACCCGCACCATCACCCGGGAAAATATGTTTGCCATGGATAAGCAAAAGGCCCTGTTCCCGTTTGGGTGACCCACGAAGCTCGGCCCCTACGAACCTACCGTCAAAGCCCTTCTCCCACTTCGGAGAAGGGGCTTTTTTATTTTTCCATCACCCGCAAAAATCTTACAAAATGAAAACAACAAACACCCTTTTGTTACTTTTACTGCGCATTCTGCACAAAAACAAACGATTCTGACTGGCGAAACTGCCCTAAACGGTGAAAATTTCCACCCGTAGTCGGTGAAATTTCACCTTGTTTTTTCACCCGTCCCCGAGTATTATAATAACTGTCAACAGGGTTCGCTCCTCTACAAGCGACCCGCCCGAAAATCTACTGCACATCTAAAAAAGAAGGAGAAACTCATTATGAAAAAGTTTGCTGCTCTGGCCCTTGCAGGTTGCATGGCCGTCTCTCTCGCCGCCTGCGGCGGTTCCGCCTCCACTTCCACCGCTGCTTCGGAGTCCACGGCTCCCGCAGAGTCCACCTCTGCTGCAGAGTCTGCTGCTGAGTCCGCAGCCGAGAGCGTTACCGCGGCCACTCAGGGCGGTAAGGTCGGCGTCTGCATCTACAAGTTCGACGATGCCTTCATGACCACCTACCGTAATGCTCTGCAGGAGATCCTCGAGGGCAAGGGCTACGAGGTCACTATCGTCGACGGCAACAACGACCAGGCCAAGCAGAACGAGCAGATCAACACCTTCATCACCCAGGGCGTTGACGCACTGATCATCAACCCCGTTATGACCTCCGCTGCCGACCAGATTATCTCCACCGTCAAGGGTGCCGATGTTCCCACCGTCCTGATCAACCGTGAGCCCACCGCCGATCAGATGTCCGCTTATGACAAGCTGGTCTACGTCGGCTGCGACGCTGCTCAGTCCGGCACCTTCCAGGGCGAGCTGATCCTCGACACTGAGAACAAGGGCGACATCAACGGCGACGGCAAGGTTTCCTACATCATGATTCAGGGCGACCCCGAGAATATCGATGCTCAGCTGCGTACCGAGTACTCCGTCAAGGCTCTGACCGATGCCGGCGTTGAGGTTGAGCAGCTTGACCTGCAGCGCGGTGACTGGGACCGTAACAAGGGCCAGGAGATCTGCCAGAACGACCTTGCCAAGTACGGCGATCAGATCGAAGTTGTTTTCTGCAACAACGATGATATGGCTATCGGTGCTCTGCAGGCCATTCAGGCTGCAGGCCGTACCGTCAACAAGGACATCTACCTCGTCGGTGTCGATGCTTTGGACGCTGCCCTGAACGAAGTTGCCAACGGCAACATGACCGGTACCGTTCTGAACGACGCTAAGGGCCAGGCTACGCAGGCTGTTGCTTCCATGGAGGAGCTGCTGGGCGGCAAGACCTTCGAGGCCGACCACCAGAGCGTCTACGTTGACTACGTCAAGGTTACCCCTGACAACGTCAAGGACTTCCAGTAATTTAAAAAAAGCCACAGCTTAAACCAGAACAATCGGGGTGCGTGTGCGCAGGCGCACGCACCCTTTTTTCGTGAAAAGGTTACAAAAGATTAAAGGGGGCCAGCGAATTGTCAGAGTACCGCTTGGAGATGTGTGATGTCGTCAAGACGTTCCCCGGCGTCAAGGCACTGAATCACGCACAGCTGAAATTGAAACCCGGCACCGTCCATGCGCTGATGGGAGAGAACGGCGCGGGCAAGTCTACCTTGATGAAGTGCATGTTTGGTATCTACCACATGGACGAAGGCAAGGTCATTTATGAGGGACAGGAGGTCCAGATCAAGGGCCCGCTTGATGCACTGAACCGCGGCATTGCGATGGTGCACCAGGAGCTGCAGCCCATCCCGGAACGCTCCATAGGTGAGAATATCTACGTTGGGCGCTATCCCACCAAGAAATACGGACCCGTCACCGTCATCGACCATGACAAAATGTATGAGGATGCGGCCAAGGTCCTGAAGGAAGTCCATCTGAATTATGATCCGCACGCAAAGCTCGGAACCTTGAGCGTTTCCCAGATGCAGCTGGTTGAGATCGCCAAGGCGGTCTCCGCAGACTGCAAGGTGCTGATCCTCGACGAGCCGACCTCCTCGCTGACGGCAGCTGAGGTCGAGGCACTGTTCACCATCGTGAACGAGCTGCGCGCCAAGGGCGTCTCCATCGTCTACATCAGCCACAAGATGGACGAAATTCTTCGCATCAGCGACGAAGTCACGATCATGCGCGACGGCCAGTACATCGGCACCTGGGAGGCCAAGGAACTGACCACCGATATGATCATCACCAAGATGGTCGGACGTGAGCTGTCGAACCTCTACCCGCCGCGCTCGAATACGCCCGGTGAGGTCGTGTTTGAGGTCAAGGACTTCACGTCCATCAACCCCAAGAGCTTCCGTCACGTCAACTTCAACGTCCGCAAGGGCGAGATCCTCGGCGTTGCGGGTCTGGTCGGTGCCCAGCGCACCGAGCTGATGGAGGGCCTGTTCGGTCTGCGCTGCCACACGGCGGGCACCATCACCTATAAGGGCAAGGAACTGACCATCAACCAGCCGCAGGACGCCATCAAAAACGGCATCGCCATGCTGACCGAGGACCGCCGCGCCACAGGTATTCTGGGTGTGCTTTCCATTGCGGATAACGTCTCCATTGCATCGCTGAACAAGTATCTGATCGGAGGCATCATGCTGGACGACAACAAAATCGAAAAGCTCGTGCAGGATAATGTCGCCAAGCTGTCCATCAAGACGCCGTCCTCCAAAACGCAGATTCAATCGCTGTCCGGCGGTAACCAGCAGAAGGTGCTGATTGCCCGCTGGCTGGCCAACGACCCCGATGTTTTCATCATGGACGAGCCGACCCGCGGCATCGACGTCGGTGCAAAGTATGAAATTTACTGCATCATCGCCGAGATGGCCAAACAGGGCAAGAGCATCATCATGATCTCCTCCGAAATGAGCGAGCTGATCGGCATGTCTGACCGCATCATGGTCATGTGCGATGGCCGCTGCACCGGCTTTATCGACGGTGATAAGGCGAACCAGGAGAACATCATGACGCTGGCTACCCAGTTTGAATAAGGAGGAATCCGAAAATGGAGAAAAAATTCGACTTTAAAAAATTCCTGTCCAATAACGCGATCATTATTCTGATCATTTTGCTGGCCCTCTTCGTCGGCTGCACGACCCAGAACTTCTTTACCATGACAAACGGCAAAAACCTGCTGCTGAACGTCGCCCCGCGTTTCATCATCGCCTGCGGCGTCTCCGGCTGCTTGATTACCAAGGGTACTGACCTGTCCGCCGGCCGCCAGGTCGGTCTGGCCGCCTGCTTCTCCGCCATGCTGCTGCAGAGCGTTGACTACTCTGCCCGCATGCTGCCGTGGCTGCCCGATATTCCGTGGCCCGTGGCCCTGCTGATCGTCATGGCGATCATGGCCTGCTTCGGTGCCATCAACGGCTGCATTATCGCATTCCTGAAGGTTCCTCCTTTCATCGCTACGCTGGGCATGCAGACCATCGTTTACGGCCTGTGCTCCGTCATCACCAACAACCAGCCCATGGGCGGTTACAAGCAGAGCTACCTGACCGTTGCCAGCGGCACGCTGGGCCCCATCCCGTTCCTGGCCATCTTTGCGCTGATCGTCGGCATCTTCTTCTGGTTCCTGTACAATAAGACCCGTCACGGCAAGTACATGTACGCCATCGGCGGCAACGAGAACGCCGCTCAGGTTGCCGGTGTCAACGTCACCGCGTCCCTGATCCGCATCTACATCCTGGCCTCCTGCATGTATGCTCTCGGCGGCTTCCTCGTCGGCGCAAAGGCCGGCGGCGCTTCCACCAACACCGGCAACGGCTATGAGCTGGAAGCTATCGCAGCCTGCACCATCGGCGGCGTTTCCACCAACGGCGGTGTCGGCAAGGTCTCCGGCGTTCTGGTCGGTGTTCTGGTCTTTGAAGTCCTGAAGATTTGCCTGCAGTTCCTCGGCGTCGACCCCGCTTACACCTACATTGCACAGGGCCTTGTCATCGTCATCGCCGTTGCCCTTGACCTGCGCAAGTACCTGGCCAAGAAGTAATATGGAAGAAGAAAAAACCACCTCTGAAACGCAAAAGTCCGATTCCCGCCCGGACCGCAGCCAACTGAACGCCTTTGAGAATTTCTATGAGAAGTTCCGCAAAGTGCCGCTGAAATACATTGATGTCTTTATCGGCGTCTGTGTTGCAGCACTGGTCATCGTTGTGCTGGTCGGGATACTGAAAAGCAAGGGAATATTGTAAAAAGCGTGCCTCCCACAGAAACGCTCTGTGGGAGGCACGTCTTTTATTTTACCGCTTATCACTCTGTAGGGGCCGGGCACGCCCGGCCCGCGGCCTTGCGGAAGAAAGCCGCTCCCGGAAAAACCGCAGGGGAGGGATTCATCCCTCCCCTACAAACCGGCCCGGAAGCAGGCATCACTTTTTAACGATTTTTTTCTTCTTCCGCACGCTGTACCCAAAGCTGCCCAGTTTTCTTCCCAGCGCCAGATAATCCCCGTGGCTGTAGACGATCAGCTTCGCCTTGTTCAGGCACAGCTTGCCGCTCTCGTCCAGCAGCCGCTCGTCCACATCCACGGCGACGCACTCGGCCAGAAACAAATCATGCGAACCCAGCGGAATTACCTGCGTGACCTTGCACTCCAGATTCACGGGGCTTTCCTCCACCAACACCGTGCCGACCTTGGCCGCAGGGACAGCGGTCAGGTGCATGGCAGCGAACTTGTCCACGTCGCGCCCGCTCTTGACACCGCACCAGTCGATGGCGCGGACCAGGCTCTCGGTGGGCAGGTTCACGACGAACTCGCCGCTTTCCTTAATTAGATGGTGGCTGTACCGCTCGGGCCGCACGCTGATGGACAGCATCGGCGGCTGGGTGCAGATCGTGCCGGTCCAGCCCACCGTGATAAGGTTCGGCTTCTCCGGGGCCCCGCAGCTGACCAGTACGGGCGGCTCCGGGTTCAGCAGGGTAGACCCCTTCCATACCTGTCGGCTCATTGCGCATCCTCCTTGATCTCACCAAAGTTTGGCGTTGCATCGCTGATAATATACCGCGGGCGGTGCTTGGATTCCAGATAAATTTTGCCGATGTACTCCCCGATAACGCCCAGACAAATCAGCTGCACGCCCGACACAAAGCAGATGATGCTCGTCATCGACGCCCAACCGGACACGGTCAGGCCGAGCGCGGCCTCGATGACGGCCCACAACACGCCGATAAAGCTGACGAGCGCCACAAACACGCCGAAGCCTGTGATGAATCGGATGGGTTTGATGGACAGGCTCGTGATGCCGTCAAACGCCAGCGCCAGCATTTTGGACAGGGGATAGTGGCTCTCGCCCGCCATGCGCTCATGCCGCTCGTAGGTCACGCAGGTGGACTTGAAGCCGACCAGCGGCACCATGCCGCGCAGGAACAGGTTGACCTCCCTGAACCGGGCAAACTCCTCCAGCACGCGGGCGCTCATCAGGCGGTAGTCCGCGTGGTTAAAGACGACCTCCGCGCCCATGGCGTTGAGGATTTTATAGAAGCTCTCCGCGGTGAAGCGCTTAAAAAACGTGTCTGTCTCGCGCTTGCTGCGCACGCCGTACACGACGTCGCAGCCGTCGCGGTAGGCGTCCACCATGGCGTCCATCGCGTTGATGTCGTCCTGCCCGTCACAGTCGATAGAAATCGTAATGTCGCAGCGGCTTTTGGCCTCCATCAGGCCCGCCAGCACGGCATTCTGGTGGCCGCGGTTGCGGCTCTGGCAGATGCCGACGTAATGCTCGTCACTGGCGGCCAATTCGTTGATAATTTCCCAGGTGCGGTCCTTTGAACCGTCGTTCACAAACAGCACACGGCTGTCCGGGCTGATCTTGCCCGCGGCGGTCAGGTCGGCGAGCTTCTGTAAAAACATCGGTGCTGTGATGGGCAAAACCTCCTGCTCATTGTAGCAGGGGATGACGATGTACAAAATCGGGTCGGTACGGTTGTTCATACAAATAACCTCAATATGTTAAAATTGCGGGCAGGCGGCATGCAGGCGCTCGGGGTCGGGCAGCTTAAAGCTGCCCCGGAACAGTTCGATCAGCCCTTCCTCCTGCATCCGGCTCAGCTCGCGGGAGAGCGCGCTGCGGTCACAGTTCAAAAACGCGGCCAGCTCAGTGCGGGTCATGGCGGTGGAAAACGTATCCGCGCCGCACCGCTCGCGCTGTTCCAGCAGCCACATGCAGATGCGTCCGCGCAGGCTCTTGCAGCAAATCAGCTCCAAACGGCGGTCCAGCGCAAAATATTTGTCGCTGATGGTCTCCAGCCAGTTCTGCAGCAGCTTCAGGTGTGCGCTGTGCAGCGCGGCGCAGGGGCGCAACAGTGCCTCGCAGGGAAGATACAGTGCCAGACAGGCCTCGGCGGCGGAGACATTGACGGGGCTGCGGCTGCGCCCGCCCGCCAGCACGTCGGCAAAGACGCCGCCCGGCCCCATACGGGCCATGACGACGGTAGAGCCGTCGGCCAGCGGTTTGCTTGCCGTGATAGCACCTTCCAGCACAAGGCCGACTTCGTGGGTCTCGTAGCCCGCCATCAGCAGCAGCTCGCCTTTGGCGTAGCGGCGCACCCGCGGCGCAAAGCAGGCCATCAGCGTGTCCAGCTCGGCGTCCGTCATGCCGCGCAAAAGGCTTGTGCGGCGCATCGTTTCGTAGTAGGGTGTGTAGTCCATACAGCTCCTTGCAAATGGTTGAAAAGGGTATCTGTTGCACGGGCAACAGACAATTCACATTTATTATAGTATAGTAGGGCCGCAAAAGCAACAAGGAGGATAAGATTTTTATGAAACTGAAACGTATTTTCGCCGCTGTAACGGCGTTTGCTTTGTGCGCCTCTCTGGCAGGCTGCGGCGCGGCCGCAACTGTGAGCGAGTCTGCCGCAGAATCTGCCGCTGAATCCGCCGTCGAGGCAACCCCCGCCGTCACCGAGGCCCCCGCCACTGAAGAAACCGCCGACGCATCCGATGCCGCCCTGCGCATCGCGGGCCTGAAGGGCCCCACGACGATGGGCCTCGTCAACCTGATGAGCGATGAGGTCGCCTCCAACTACAACTTCACGATGTACGGCGCTGCCGATGAGATCGTGCCGCTGCTGGTCAAGGGAGACTTGGACGCCGCCGCTGTGCCCGCCAACCTCGCCGCCACGCTCTACAACAAGACGAACGGTGCAGTGGAAGTTGCCTGCATCAACACGCTGGGCGTGCTCTACATCGTCGAGAACGGAGAGACCGTCAACTCTGTCGGGGATCTGAAGGGCCAGACCATCGTCACCACCGGCAAGGGCGCTACCCCCGAGTACGTTCTGCGCTACGTCCTGACCGAGAACGGCGTTGACCCCGACAGCGACGTTACCATCGAGTATTGCAGCGAGGCTACCGAGGCCCTGAGCAAGGTCCAGGCGGGCGAAGCCACCATCGCCATGCTGCCTCAGCCCTTCGTCACCAGCGCCATGTCCCAGGTCGAGGGTCTGCGCGTTGCGCTTGACATGAACGAGGAATGGCAGAAGGTCACCGGCTCCAAGCTGGTCACCGGCGTTCTGGTCGTCCGCAAGGATGCCGTTGAGAACGACCCTGAGGCTTTTGCCGCCTTCATGGATGGCTATGCCGCCAGCGTCGAGGCCGCAAACTCTGACCTTGAGGGCACCGCAGCCCTCTGCGAGCAGTACGGCGTTGTCGCCAAGGCTGCGCTGGCCCAGAAGGCCCTGCCGCAGTGCAACATCGTTTTTGAGACCGGCGACGAGATGAAGACCGACCTCGAGACCTACTTCAAGGTTCTGTACGCCGCCGACCCCGCCAGCGTGGGCGGCGCCCTGCCTGCCGACGACTTCTACTATGCAGGCTAAATTCCCCCGCAGAGGTCGATGCGAGCATCGACCCGCCGCTGCTGCTGTGGGCGGATGCAAGCATCCGCCCCAGCAAACGCCGCTGTGGCAAAAGGCTGCCGCCATCCTTGTGTGGATTCTGATTTGGCAGCTTGCCGCCATGGGGCTGGGACACGGTGGGCTGTTTCTGGCTACGCCCCTGCAGACACTGGGGGCGCTGGCACAGCTGGCACCCACAGCTGCATTCTGGCAGCGCATCGTGTTCAGTGCGCTGCGCATAATGGCGGGCTTCCTGCTGGCAGCAGCAGGGGGCCTGCTTCTTGGCGCAGCGGGCGCACGTTGGCACTGGGTACAGGTGCTCATTGACCCTGCCATGCAGCTGATCCGCGCCATGCCCGTCGCCAGCTTTGTCATTCTGGCGCTGCTCTGGGTGCGCAGTGCGAACCTGTCGGTCATCGTCAGCTTTACCCATGTGCTGCCCGTCGTCTATGCGGGCGTGCTGGGCGGCATTGCCGACACCGACCCGAAGCTGTTGGAAATGGCGAAGGTCTACCGCCTGCCGCTCACCGCGCGGCTGCGGTACATCTGGCTGCCCGGCATCTTCCCGTCCTTCTGCGAGAGCTGCATCGCCGCCATGGGCATGTGCTGGAAGAGCGGCGTCTCCGCCGAGGTCATCGGTCTGCCGGACCACAGCGTGGGCGACGCGCTCTACCGCGCGAAGATCACCCTGTCCACGCCGGATGTGTTCGCGTGGACGCTCGTCATCGTGCTGCTGTCGGCGGCGCTGTCCGCGGCAGCGGCGGCCCTGCTGCGCACGGCCAAGACACGTCTTTGCGGGGAGGTGCGCGTGTGAGCATTGTGATAACCGATCTCTGCAAAAGATTCGGCAGTACGCCGGTTTTGCAGCGCTTTACCTGGACGGTGGACCGCCCCATGGTGCTGATGGGCCGTTCCGGCTGCGGCAAGACCACGCTGCTGCGCATCCTGCTGGGACTGGAGTCCGCGGACTCCGGCACAGTGACCGGCGTCGAAACGCCCGCCGCCGTTTTTCAGGAGGATCGCCTCTGCCCGCAGCTGACCGCCGCTGCCAACCTGACGCTGACCGGCCACGGCCTGACGCCGCAGGATGCCGAGCGTGAGCTGCGTGCCCTTGGCTTTACGGATGCCGAGCTGGCGCTGCCTGCGGCGCGGCTCTCCGGCGGGCAGAAGCGCCGTGCCGCTCTGCTGCGCGCGCTGCTCTGCCGCGATGCGAAAACGCTCTTGCTGGACGAGCCCTTCACCGGCATGGACGCCGAGCTTGTCGAGGACGCCGTCGCCGCCACAAAACGGCTGGCGGGGGAGCGCCCCACGATCCTCGTCACCCATGACCGTACCGCCGCCGACCTGCTCGGCTGGCCGGTGAGAGAAGTATAAAAGTACAAAAAAACGCACACGCGGAAATTTTCCGCGTGTGCGTTTTTTGCTGATCCAAAAGGCTTCCCCCTCGGGGGAAGCTGTCACCGCAGGTGACTGATGAGGGCG
>OLRO01001153.1_pt1 | contig 15955 bp, 16 predicted proteins | sample 1673131 | NCBI WGS metagenome assembly OLRO01 (sample SAMEA3136757, study PRJEB25190) | human gut metagenome | biome: human gut; feature: human-associated habitat; material: faeces | place: Austria | collected 2013 | reverse complement strand
CAAATCAAAATTATCAATTATTTTAATATCAAGTATATTTGAGTACTTTGTAGGAAATAATATTCTACTACAAAGTAATAAAGGTTTTACTTTATATTTATCATATATTATTCTACTAACACCATAAGCATTTTCATCACTTCCCATAATAATAAACTTAATATTCACTTATTTTCCCCCAAACGTAACATTTTTTCAAAAAAACTATTGCATTTTATTAAAAAGTATTGTATACTTAATTTGTCAGTTGAAAGTGACTCCGTAGCTCAGCTGGATAGAGCAACGGCCTTCTAAGCCGTCGGTCGGACGTTCGAATCGTCTCGGAGTCGCCACTAAGAATGTTAACTCTAGATAATCTAGAGTTTTTTTTTAACTAAAATTCCGTTACTTCCTTATCATCTACATAAAATATAACTTTACTAACACTATAATTCTCTTTAACACTTTTGCCAATAGTATACACCACTTCTTCTAAAATATTCTTATCATACATAGAATCAAATATCTTATCATTAAAAGTTAACTTCATAACTTCCTCTTCAACCTTATAATCTTCTAAAGTAGCCTTACTACTTAAATAACTTCCTAAATTACTTTGATATAACAAACTACTTTTAAGTTCATTAACAATAATACTAATCTTCTCACTATTATCATTATTTATCTTAGTTACAGGAACATAATAAGTATCCCCCTCATCTTCTCCCACATAATATATAGTAGTCTTAGTTAAATCATATAAACTATTAATATCATACTCCTTATTAATACCATAACTTCTATCAAACTTATTTGGAAGTAATTTATTAGAATTAGGTAATCTCTCTAGAATACTACCTTCTACTTTAATAATAACCTCAGTTATTTCACTTTCACTAGTTAAAGTATATACAACTGCTTCAATTAACTTTTCTTCTAAAGATGCACTTATACTTAAAAACTCTTTAGAAAAATCTATAGTACACAAATTATCTTTAACATTCAAACTTATTACTTTAGTATTAACTGGTATAATAGGTTTAAAATTACTCTTACTAACATTCTTCTTAGTAATACTATCTATTTTAGACTTTAATTTATTCTCCAAACTATCTCCTTCAGTAACTACACTAACTTCACTAAGATAATTATTCTTATCTAACAAAAATACATCACTAAACTTACTTTCATCTATATAAGTAATATTCTTTTCTACTTTAGGAGTTTTAACAGGAAACAAATAAAGAATCCCTATTAAAAATATAGCAGTAGTAGTAACCATAATCTTCCTAATACCCATTCTCTTTAACATATCTTTACTCCCTTCCCTAAATTATATTATCTAAAAAGAAAAAAATGACATTTAGTCATTAATTTCAAATAAATTAAGTTTTAATAATTCAATTACCGCACTAGTTCTGGAAGTAACTTCTAATTTCTGCATAACATTAGAAATATGATTTCTAACAGTCTTTTCACTTATACCTAACTCATTAGATATTTCTTTAGTTGTATAATTTTTAACTAATAATGAAAACACTTCCATTTCTCTTGTGGTTAAAATTTCTTTACTCATAGACACCACCTTTATATACTATAGTATATTATGAGTAAAATAATTTTTTGTTATTCAAAAGTTACAGTAATATATTTTTTACTATCAAACTCTTTTTGTACACATCTCATTATATTATTAGCCAAAACTGCATCATGTTCTTTAGAATTAATCACTACTTTAATACTATCATTATTTATTTCAATATAACTCTTTATACCAAATTCACTCTCTAACTTACTTTCAAGTTCACTTTCTTTAGTAACATTTAAGTTAAGCATCTTTAATTCTTCAAAAGCAGCATTTTTCTCTTCAGGAGTAGCACTTCCATTAGTAAGTATTGTCTCTAATTTTTCAGTTTCTAATTGAACCTTTTCATCTCTGTTAGCCCTCATAGCAATTAATGTATCTCCTTCACTAACACTAACATTAACTTCCTTTTCCACTTCATCACTAGTTATTTTACCCTTTAACAAATCATTAGGCATAGTAACATAATAAACCCCTAGAACAAGTACTAAAGAAAATAGTGTTAAAAACCACATACTTTGTTTATTAATCATCTTACCCCTCCTACATTAAAAGTATGTTTTATAATAAAAAAAAGAACATATTTCTATGCTCTACTTGAATATTTTCCATCACTTGTAGTAATAATAATTTCTTCTCCAGCTTCAATAAATAAAGGTACTTTAACAGTATAACCAGTTTCAAGTACTGCATCTTTTTGTGCACCACTTGTAGTATTACCTTTAACAGCCATTTCAGTTTCAACAACTTTATAACTAATCTTATCAGGGAAAGTTACTCCAACTATTTCACCATTATAATCCATTACATTAACAACTAACCCTTCTTTTAAAAACTTAGCATTATCTCCAAGTTTACTCTTATTTATTTCGATTTGATCATAAGTATTATTATCCATAAATACATATGAATCCCCTTGACTATATAAATAACTTAAATCATTTTTAACTACATTAGCCTTCTCTAACTTAATACCAGCATTGAAAGTAATTTCTTGAGTAGTTTGAGTTCTTAAATTCTTTAACTTAGTCTTAACAAATGCACTACCTTTTCCAGGCTTTACATGTTGAAACTCAACTACTTGATATATATTACCTTCATAACTAATAGTCATTCCATTCTTAATATCATTTACATTAAACATAATTAATCAGCCTTTCTTTCTTTATGTGAAGTTGTTTTATTACATCTAGGACAAAACTTCTTAATTTCAAGTTTTCCCTCAGTATTCTTTTTATTTTTACTAGTTAGATAGTTAATTTCTTTACAAACAGTACATTGTAAAGCAATTCCACCTCTATTTTCCTTCTTTGCCATGTTTCTTCCTCCTTTTAACATTAAAATTATAACAAATATTTACCTAGTTTACAAGTATTAGCACTTACTTATCTGTACTAAATCTACTTCTACCGGTGTCTCTTGTCCAAATAAATCAATTAAAACATTAAGTTTCTCATTTTCTAAATCAATATTTTGAACTTTACCATACATTCCATTGAATGGCCCATCAATAATCTTAACAGAATCTCCTTCTTTTAAATCAGTTTCAATATCTAATCTACTAATTCCCTCATTAGCAAGTATTCTATCAATTTCTTGAGGAGATAATGGAATAGGCTTAGCACCTTTACCACTTGAACCAATAAACCCAGTAACACCAGGTGTATTTCTTACTGCATACCAAGCTTCATCACTCATAATCATTTCAACAAGAACATATCCTGGAAACATTAATTTACTCTTTTCTTTCTTTACTCCATCCTTAATCTCAACTTCTTTAGTTTCAGGAATAACTACTCTAAAAATATTATTCTCCATTCCCATAGAATCTTTTCTCATTAAAAGATTTTCTTTTACCTTATTCTCATGTCCAGAATAAGTATTAACTACATACCATAACTTTTGATTTTCCATATTAACCCACGATTCCTTTCAAGAATGTAAAAATTACATCAAGTAAATAGAAGTATAAACCAAAGAAAATCATCAAAACAAGTACCATAGTTGAATATTTAAGTGTATCTTTTCCACTTGGCCATTTAACCATTTTACTTTCTTTCTTTACTCCTTTAAAAAATGCTTTAATTTTTTTCATAAGTACCTCCATAAAAAAAACACTTACGTGTTCAGTAACTTAAATATACTACAAAATCACTAGAATTGCAAGTGTTTTTTATTGATTTAATAGTTAGTTATAATAACTTTTTCAAAAACACCCTTATTTTTAACACTAACACCTATATTTCTATGTGCTTCTATATAATGAAAATTATACTCACTAAAAATTATTTAAATAAAAAAAGTTCAAGTAAATCATACACGTTTATAGAAAGAAGTGATTCACTTGAACAATTAAATTATAATATAAAAAAATACTTTTTTCAAGTACTTTTTTAAGATTTAAAAAAAGAAGAATTAATTTTCTTCCTTCTTAATTTCTTTATTACCCATTAAAACTTCTTTTCTTGAAAGATTTAGTTTACCACGTTTATCAAATCCAGTTGCTTTTACCACGATTTCGTCTCCAACTTTAACTACATCGCTAGGTTTCTCAACACGTTTTACATCAAGTTGACTTACGTGTACAAGTCCTTCACAACCAGGCCATAACTCTACAAAACATCCAAAGTCTTCAATTGTCTTAACTTTACCTGTATAAACTTTACCAATTTCAACTTCTCTTACTACTTCTTCTATCATAGCAAGCGCTTTATCGATTATTGCATAGTCTGTATGGTATGCTATTACTCTTCCATCATCTTCTATATCAATTTTAACAGCGTCTTTATCATTAACTGTATTAACTCCTGAACTTTCTAGGATAATCTTAGTAATCATTTCTCCACCACGACCAATTACATCTTTAATCTTATCTGGATTAATTTGCATTGTCTTAATCTTTGGTGCATAAGGACTTAATTCCTTTCTAGGTTCTGATATTTCTTTTTCCATCACATCAAGTATTTCCATTCTAGCAATTTTTGCTTGCGCTAAAGCTTCTCTAAATATATTCTCTGTAATACCCTTGATTTTAATATCCATTTGAAGTGCAGTTATACCTTTTCTAGTACCAGCTACCTTAAAGTCCATATCTCCCATATGATCTTCAAGTCCTTGTATATCAGTAAGTATTGTATAGTTTGAATCACATGTTCCATCTTCAGTAATTAACCCCATTGCAATACCAGCTACTGGTGCTTTTATTGGAACACCTGCTGTCATTAAACTCATGCATCCTGCACATATACTTGCTTGGCTACTAGAACCATTACTTTCAAGTACTTCACTTACTACACGAACTGTATAAGGAAATTCTTCTTCGCTAGGCATTACTTGTAAAAGTGCTCTTTCAGCAAGTGCACCATGACCAATTTCTCTTCTACCAGGGGCACCATATCTACCAGTTTCACCAACACTGAATGCTGGGAAGTTATAATGGAACATAAATCTTTTCTCGTCTTCTGGCATAATACCATCAAGTATTTGATGTTCACCTAAAGCACCTAATGTAGTTATTGCAAGTGCTTGAGTTTGTCCACGAGTAAATAATGCACTTCCGTGAGTTCTTGGAAGTAAGTCTTTTCTTGTAGATAACTCTCTTATCTCAGTCATACCTCTTCCGTCAGGTCTTACTTTCTCATCAGTTATTAACCTTCTTACTTCTGTTCCTTCTATATTATCAGCTATCTTCTTAACTTGCTTTAATTCACTTTCTAAAGTTTCACTTTCAGCGTGTTTCTCTGTATAATTAGTTATTGCTCTTTCTTTTAATTCATCAATTTTAGCATATTTTTCTAGTTTATCTTTAATTTGTATAGCCATAACCATATCATTCTTAATATCACTTTCTACCTCTTTAACTATTTCTGGATTTAAACTAGCAAGTTCTACGGTTATCTTTTCTTTACCAACTTCATTAATAATATCTTCTTGTATTGCACATAATTCTTTAATATATTCATGTCCAAACATTAAAGCTTCTAACATTTCTTCTTCTGATACTTCTTTACTACCACTTTCAACCATGTTTATAGCATTTTTAGTACCAGCAACTGTTAAATCAATTGTACTTCTTTCCATTTCTTCTACTGTTGGATTGATCTTAAGTACCCCATCAATTTTACCAACTTTTACTCCTGCAACTGGTCCATCAAATGGAATACTACTTATTCCAAGAGCTAAACTTGTTCCAAAAAGTGCAGTCATTTCTGGAGTATAATCATTGTCAACACTTAACACAGTATTAACAACTTGAACTTCATTTCTGAAGTTTTCATCAAACATTGGCCTTATTGGTCTATCAATAACTCTAGCAGTTAATGTAGCCGCATCAGTTGGACGGCCTTCCCTTTTTATAAACCCACCTGGTATTTTACCTACTGAATATAATTTTTCTTGATATAGTATTGTAAGTGGAAAAAAGTCAGCAGTACTAACATTATTACTCATAACAGCAGTACTAAGTATTACTGTATCTTCATATCTAACTAAAACTGCTCCATTAGCTTGCTTTGCAAGTTCTCCAGTTTCCACAACTATTTTCTTTCCTAAAAATTCATACTCAAAATCTTTTCTCATATATTTTCCTTCTTTCCAAAAAAATAGACACTTAAAATAAAGTGCCTACTTTCTTAATCCTAATTTTGCTATAAGTTCACGATATCTTTGAACATCAGTTCTTTTTAGATAATCTAATAAACTTCTTCTTTTACCAACTTTTTGTAAAAGTCCTCTTTTTGAATGATAATCATGTATATGTTCTTTTAAATGTTCAGTTAAAACTTTAATTTCTTCAGTTAAAATAGCAACTTGAACTTCTACACTACCAGTATCTTTTGCATCTCTTTGGTATTCTTTTACGATAGCTGATTTTACTTCTTTTGTTAAAGCCATTTTAATTTCTCCTTTCATTATATAACCGTTTAATCATAGTCAAAAGTTGGAGTAACTAAAGACCTTGAAAAAACTTACATAACTAATTATACAGTAACTTTACTTAAAATGCAAGTTTTTTTCATTCTTAATGGAGAAACAAGGTCTTAAGGCCTTTTTTTATTTTATCTTTCTTGCTTCTAAATAATATCTTTTGTCATTAGCATGTCCCATTGAAAATGTTTTTCTTGGAAGTGCTCCATCTAATATAACAGTTTTAAATAAGTCACTCTTTTCCATTCTATCAAATATAAAACCAACATTACCATTTTTAGATGCTAAATTCTTCGTTACATCTTCTCCATGTATATAATCTATTTTACCTTTATTATTAGCTAAATATTTATCTAGATACATTTGAATACTACCTACTGCTATATTACTTTTAGGATTTTCTATGTACCAACATTCATCCATGTTTTCAGTAATTACTCTTACTTTTTGTCCATAACCACTTTTATTTATATTATAATAATCTTTTAACTTGCTAAGTAAGTCTTCTACATCTGTATCAAATATTACTCTGTTAATTGCTTCAAACTCTAAATCACTTGAATGTAAGTTTACTAATTCAACTAAAGCATATCTTGCTTTACTATTTAGTGCTTCATCATAGTTTTCTTTCTTTAGGTTTTCATAGCATGCCTTTGCAGTAGCTAAACTATGATTCCCATCTCCCATTGCAAAAAGTAATACACCTTTATCTTTAACATTATACTTATTTTCAAAATATTCTTTATCTGCTAAAAGTGTTAACTTTTCATCAACTTCATCCATTGTTTCATTATTTAGCAAATAGCCTTTAATATGTCCTCCGTTTTTCATTAAATCAAAGTCATACACCACATCTTCATTAGTTACTTTATTTTTTAAGTTTTCTATAATGCTCTTCTTTTCATCATCAATAAGTATCATTATGTGAGGTAGTTCTAGAAGTGCATTTTCTCTTACTTTAACTCTTGGTGGTATTCTTTCTATAACTGTCTTTTCAGTAGCCCTTATTAAAGTTTCACTACCTTTTTCATAACTATAGTCTTCTAAGTCAACAATTCCCATTAACCCTTCTCTTATTTTCCCATCTGCCTGTGTCCTTTCTAAATAAATCATACTATTTTTGTACTCATTAAAGAAATCACTATTTACTAAAGTTTCCATGTTTTCATTAATTTTTTTAATTCTTTCATCAACATCATTTTCTTCTAAATAAATTTCTGGTAATGTAAGATTTAAAGTTGAAGGATTTTCTCCAACAATTTCTTTAACACTATTCCAATATTCCGGTTCACTTGTATATTGGTCACAAGCCACTACACTCCACTTTGTCATATCAGTGTTTTTTGGTAGTAAAATATTTCCTCTTTTAAAAGGTATTTTCATTCAAATCATCTCCATATTCATTATACAACAATATTTATTTAAAGAAAAGAAAAAGAGATTTATTCCCACATCATTGTAGTTAATCCATCTCCATTTGGATATATTTTATCCATTTCTATTATAAATGTTAAACTATATAAGTTAGGTAATTCATAGTATTTTTCAAATTTACTAACTTTAACATCAGCATAATATGCTTCAGCCACATATACATATTTTTCATCTACTCCAACTATTAATGCAGCATGTCCATCACTTGCTATGTAGTCCCCTGGTTTATAGTTTCCATCTTTCATATAAGAAGTTGTTATTTCATGATGTTCTCCTAAATCATATAATTCATTTTTGATAAGTTCTTCATTTCCGCTTCCTACGTCGCCTGATTCAAACCCACCATTTAACATTGCCCATGTTACAAAACCACTACAGTCTAAACCATTTATACCTAGTCGGTCTTCAGAATATTCCATTAAAGGACACCCCCAAGGAGAAGGACCACTTTTAGTACTTGCTTTTATATCTTTAAATTTACTTTTGCTTAAATATAATCCCTTGTGATAGTATCTTCCTTCACCATCAATATAGTCTTTTGTTCCATATGGTTCAAGTCTTCCATTTTCATAAAAATATCTTATTGCATATGGAAACTCTAAACTTAGGAATCTTGCTGCAGCAGCAACTCCAGCCCTAGTACCGACTCCTGCTTCTATTACACGGCTCTCTAATATTTTGTCTAATAAAGCACTCTCTTCTTCAGTATATTTATCACATGTAAGTCTAGTTTTTTTAGCCATTGTTGGACTAACTATCAAATCTGTTACCATTATATTATATTCTTTAGTATTTCCATCCTTTAAAATTGCATTAACTTTAGTTATACCTTCTTTTAATGGAATAATAGTATCATCTTCTATTTTAACAATACTCTCATCTTCTACTTTATAATATATTTTCTTATCAAAGTCTTCTGGATAATCAAAAGTAAAATTAAGTTTCTTTTTACCATTAGATGCTAAATAATACATTTCTAATTTATCAAGTGCACTACTAAAAGTACCTAAATATTTACTTTTTACTTCAAAATCTTTAGTTATTTTATTATCTTCTCTTTTTAAATATAATGTATATTTTCCTGCTTTTAAGTTAAATTGACACTTATCTATACTTAAAAAATCTTTATTATTTATGCTACATAAAACATTTTCTTTATCTTTTATATTATAATTTATTTTAACATTATACTCTAAATTTTCATTAATTTCATTAGCATAAGTAATTTCTATCCTATTTTTATATAATTTATTTATATGTTCAAACATAAATAGTATTATTACCACTCCTAATACAATAAAACCAAATCCTATTAAATAGCCTTTTATCTTTTTCATATAAACCTCTTATTCCCAAATATTTGTTAAATTACCATTTCCATTAGGGTAAATATTTTCCATATTTATAGTATATGTTAATAGTTTCCCATCTACTATTTCTTTATATCTGCCATACTTATATACCATTAGTTTTGGAAGTAAACTCTCAGCCGTATATATATAATTATCATCTATTCCAATTATTAAAGCAGCATGTCCATCATCTGCAATAAAGTCGCCTACTTGGTAGTCACCGTTTTTCATGAAGTCGTAAGTCAAAATATTATGAGGTCCTAAGTCAGATAGTTCATCAGTTAAGTATGATGTATCTCCTGCTCCTACATCACCTGTTTCAAACCCACCATTTAGCATTGCCCATGTTACAAAACCACTACACGTTAAACCATTTCTTCTATATGAACTTATGAATTTATCGTAAACATTGCATCCCCATATATTTGGTCCTCCACTTGTTATGGCAGACTTATCTAACCCTTCAAATTTTGAAGTATGTAAATATAAACCTTTATGATAGTACCTACCTTCAGCATCCACTCTTGGTTTAGTTCCATGAGCAGCAAGTCTTCCATTTTCATTAAAATATGCTATTGAGTATGGAAACTCTAAAGTTAGAAATCTTGCAGCAGCAGCAACACCAGCCCTAGTTCCAAGCCCAGCCTCCATAACACGACTTTCTAATATTTTATCTAATAATATACTTTCTTCTAAAGAATAATAATTACATGGAAGATAATATTTATCATTATTTATTGTTGGTGGTGTTATTAAGTCAGTTACTACTATATTATACGTTTTAGTATTTCCATCTTTTAAAGTTGCTATAACTTCACTAGTTCCAGTTTTTAGTCCATACATAGTATCATTTTCTATTTTAAGAACATCGGTATTTGTTATTTCATAGTAAACAGTTTTATCAAAATCTTCTTTATAATCAAAAGTAAAATTAAATTTCTTTTTACCGTTAACTGCTAAATAATATGTATCAAGCACATCAATAGTACTACTAAAAGTACCTAAAAACTTTTCTTCTACTTTAAATTTTTCTTTTATTACTTTATCATTTTTTCTTAAATATAAATTATATTCTCCTTTTTTTAAATTAAAAGTATAATGAGTTCAAAGTATCAACAGCATTTACTATGTTTTGTGTATTATTTTTTAAAATATTAACTGCAGCAATCGCCATAATTATACCAATTATACCAACTATAATTCCTATTATGCTACAAATTATTCCAGCAATTGCTATACCTTTTCCTTTTTCAGTTTCTTTTGATTTTTTAAATCCTACTATTGATAATATAAGTCCTACTATACCTGTTATACAATAAAAATTTAAAAATATTGAAACTAAACCTACTACAAATCCAGCTATTGCTAAACCATTATTTGATTGATTTCCTTGGTTTTGTACATTGTTTTCCATGTTTTCGTCCATCTTTTTCCCTCCTTTTTATTAAACTTGAGTTCAGTATAACATTAGTGCAAAAAAAAAATCTACAAAAATATTAAATTTTTTCTTGACTGTTCAAAAAATGTATATTATAATGAACAAAGTTCAGTAACGGAGGATTACCCAAGTGGTTGAAGGGGACAGTTTGCTAAACTGTTAGGGTTCGTAAGGGCCGCGAGGGTTCAAATCCCTCATCTTCCGCCAAAAAAGATACACTAATAAGTGTATCTTTTTTATTGTTCTATGATACATAACAGCAGAAATCACATATTATTATACTTTGCAAAATATTTCATAAACTTAGAAAAAAGCATATCAGATGCAATTTACATCTAATATGCTTTAATATTTTTATTAATCATTATTTTTTACATTTTCTTTATTGCTTGAAAATAATTTTGATATACAATTTATAAAATTATTAAAAGTTTTTTTAATTAATTCTCCCCATGTTGGAGTAATATTGCATAAACTTGTTACATTTTCTTGATTATCATTAACTTGTATATTTTCGATATTTTCATTTTCTTGACATTCATTTTTTTCTATTTTAAATGCATAATTTGAACCATTATTGTTATCCCATTCACCATTTGCATTTTTAAAACAGAAATTTAATTTTGTGTTTGGTTGAACATGTATATCTGCTTGATATCCAAGCTCTGTTTTTACCATTTGAATATCTTGAGCATTTTCCCAGTTTTCACCAAATCCATAATGTACTGTTACATCTTCAGAACCATTTTGGAATAATTTTCCTGCATATGTTACCTTTACATCTGTATTTTCAACTACTTTATCTGTATTAAAAAATATATTTCTAAATAACTCCATATAAATCTCTCCCTTAATTTTATCTTTTGCTACAAAAATTATATTATTAAAAATTATAATTTTCAAGTATTTTTTGTTATTTTTTTACATTTTTTATAAATTTATTTTATTATGTCTTTTTTTGCAAATTAATGCTTTATCAAGCATATATTTCTATACATTTATTTTAATCAAATACATTTTTTTATCTCGTTTTAGTTCAAGAATAATTTCTTTTTTTGAGCTTTCTTCATATAATTTTTGCTTAAAATCCAGTATACTATCAACTTTGTTTCCATCAATACTAAAAATAATATCGCCTGGTTTTATTCCATTTATTTCCCCAACACTATTCTTATCTACATTTGCAACATATATACCTGCATTTAAATCAATATTGTATTCACTTTCTTTTATTGAATATTTATCATATATCCATACACCCAATTTTATATTATTTATGTTTTCATCACTTTCTAATTTTTTTATTATTGTTTTTATTATATTACTTGGCATTGCAAAGTTCATTGATTCTGCAGAAAATATTTTAATAGTATTTATTCCTATTAGCTCTCCTTGTTTATTTATTAGAGCTCCTCCACTACTTCCAGAATTTATTGTAGCATCTGTTTGAATTAGATTATTTAAATACATTTTCTCGCCATTTTCTTCAAATTCTAAATTTCTATTCAACCCACTTATAATACCTGAAGTTACACTTTTTTTAAAATTATTTCCTAAAGGATTTCCAATTGCATATACACATTCACCAACTTTAACACTTTCACTTTCTCCAAACTTTATACATTCTTCGAATTCATAATTTACTTTTATTATTGCTAGATCAATTTGACTATCGCACCAAACTACTTTTCCTTTTAATTTTTTATCTTCAAAAATTACATTACAATTTTCTTTTTCATTTCCTACAATATGTTCATTAGTTACAATATATCCTTTTTTTGACGCTATTACTCCACTTCCCCATTTTGTGTTTTCATCTTGTAAATTATTTTTAGATATTCCTACGATATTATAACTAACTTTTTCTATGCAATCCTCAATTTCATTATCTTTGTTTTTTGTATCACCTTCGGTTCTATTCCAAGTACTATTTTGAAATATCTCAAAAACCAAAAAAACAATTATTATAAGTAAAAAAATATTAGTAATTTTTATCTTACTTTTCCTTTTAGCATACTTTTTAAAATAACTCATTTGCTCTCCTTTTCTTCATATTTTCTACTATTTTTATTTTTTTATGACACTATAATTGAAAAAATGCTTTTTTTATGGTAATTTATAATTGTAAATTTGTGAAAAGGAGATTTATTATGAGAACTAACAAAACAAAATTTAATATGAAAAAAATTTTTTGTGCATTATTATTTTTATTTTTAATTGTATTAGTAATTTCAAATATATCACATGCACCAAAAAATCTTCAAACTTCAAATCAACCGTCAGATGAAAATTCTGTTCAACAAGAAGAGCAAAAAGATACTACTATTAGTATGGCTGTAGTCGGAGATATTATGTGTCACGGACCTAATTACAAAGATGCTTATAATGCCTCAACAAAAACATATGATTTTTCAACATTTTTTCCACAAATAAAATCATATATATCAAATGCCGATATAGCTGTTGGAAACTTGGAAACAACATTTGCTGGAGGAAATAAAGCATATAGTGGATATCCAACATTCAATTCACCACCTCAACTTGCAAAAGATGTTCAAGATTTAGGAATAGATGTTTTAACTACATCAAACAATCATAGTATGGATAGTGGATATAACGGTTTAATTAACACAATTGATACATTAGATAATTTAGGAATTAGTCATACAGGAACATTTAAATCTGAAGAAGATAAAAACAAAATTCTTATTAAAGATGTTAACGGTGTTAAAATTGCATTTTTATCTTATACTTATGGAACAAATGGAATTTCAATTCCAAAAGGAAAAGAATATTGTATTAATTTAATTGACAAAGATTTAATAAAAAAGCAATTGGAATCTGCAAAAGCCCAAAATCCAGATGTTATTTGTGTAAGTATGCATTGGGGAATTGAATACAAATTGCAACCTAATACAGAGCAAAAAGATTTAGCTGATTATCTTTTTGAAAATGGTGCAGATATAATATTAGGAAGTCATCCTCATGTACTAGAGCCTATGGAAAAAAGAACTGTTACATTAAGTGATGGTACAAAAAAAGATGGTTTTGTAATTTACTCTTTAGGTAATTTTATATCAGCGCAAAAAGATAAATATACAAAAGATTCTATTATATTGAACTTAAAAATAACAAAACATTCACAAGGAAATATCACCATAGATTCATATGACTATACACCAATTTATATGCAAGATAATGGTGCTAATGCTAAAAATAGATATGAGCTTGTAGATTTAGAAAAGAAAATAAAAGACTACGAAAACGGAGATAAGTCTATAACAGCAACCGCTTATAAAACTTATGTTGCTGAATTAAAAAATGTAAAAACAGCACTTGGTGAAGATACGCAATAAAAATAATTTAATTTAGTTCAGAGCAGTTTTCCCTGCTCTGTTTTTTATGGCAATGGGTGGAAGGTTCTTGGTTGTCAATGGGGAGGTTCTTCTTGACAACTTTGAAGCTACATCAAAAATGTATGCCTAAAGTTGTCAAGAAGAACCGTCCCCATTGACAACCATTGACAACCAAGAAGAACCTTCACATTGACAACCCATCGCACCCGAAAAAAAGATAGTGTTTTTACACTATCTTTTTTGGTGCGCCATCGCGGGATCGAACCGCGGACCTTCTGATTAAGAGTCAGCTGCTCTACCAGCTGAGCTAATAGCGCGTTTGAAACTTTATTTATTATATTCTACTTGTTTGTCATTGTCAATACAATTTTTTCAATTTTTTGCTCTTTATGAAAGACGTGAAGTGAAAAAGTAAATGCAACTCTAAGAAGGCAAAAAATGATCGTTGCACTTACTCATACAGAATCTGTGATTTTGCGGCCGATAGGGCATTTTTTCAGCCGCAGGATCACTTTTTGCTTGTAGTATTTTCTTTTTCTGATACAATTCTTGGTGTAGACATCTCCTTTTTGTCCACGACAAAAAGAAGTGAAATTTGATGAAAATTTTTTCATTCAGACTAAATTCCACTTCGCTTTTGGATCATGTTCAGAAGAGGATGCCTCGTTGTTTATAATGTTATTTCTTTAAAAGATAAGGTTTGAGCACGACCTTATCTTTTTCAATTTCGACGATACCAAACTGAATAAATCTTTCTGCCATCTCCGGATTGAGAAACTTTAACATCTCAAACGGGGTCTTGCCATTCAGTCTTTCTTTTGGAAATGAGTTGATGTGCGATGTGATCAGGTTTGCGTCCTCCTGGCTGTTCAAGCCCAGCCTGTGCAGATCTGTCTCCTTCGGGCAGATATAACGGATCTCTTCGTGGTTGTTTTCCAGCGACCCTTTCTGCGCGCTCTGCATCGGATCGCAATAGAATATCCTGGTCCTCATGGTGCCATCATCTCTGCGTTCTATCTCATCAGCCAGGGTGAATTCTGCTCCGCGATCGGTCAATAAGACCTCGGCCTCAGTGTCGAACATCTGCGCGCCAAGGATCTTTTCCAGCAGAAGGATGCCTTCGAGCATGGACCTGGCATCCTTGGTGTCATGGTAGATGATGATCGTGAAGGAATAGCGCATGAACTTGAAGGTCTGCATAAACGGACCTTCAGAGATGTTGTTATAGACCGTGTCCATCTGAACGACCCTGGCATCAGGATGTTCATCGATATAGGCCTGATAATCCTTGTAGAGCCGGCCATTGAGATATTTGTGGTCCTTGCGCTGTTTATAGTGATTTTTGTCCTTCTTTTTGATCTTTCTGGAGACCTGTCTTCTGAGATCCAGCGGACCGAGATCCACGCCGGCGCGCTTGAACGTGCCGTCTTCGATATAGGTGTAGATGGTCTTTTCGGAGATGTCGATCTCAGGATGAGACTGAAGGATGGCGTAAGGGGAAAGGCCCTGCTTGATCAACGGTCTGATGAGAGAACCGATCTCAATGAGATGAGATTCAGAGATATCGATGCCTTCGCGGGAGGCGGAAAGGGTCTGTCTGTACTGTGCGTCGGCAATGGAAGCATCATAGCGGAAATGATCGAAACGACAGGAACTGACCTTGGTGCAGCCATTACAGGCACCGGGAGAATGATCCCTTCTGCGACAGGAGAAGGGGATGAAAGCAGAGCAGGAAGGCCTGCAATGGCGGCCGAGCCGGCAATGGCTGTAGTTGGTGCATTCCAGAGGGAGAGGGAACTTGTGAGAGATGTAGCGATGGAGATCGATCTCTCTGCCGACGGTAGATTTGTCCTTACCGATGGTCCTGGCGATAGCGGTCCTGGTA
>OLRO01001151.1_pt1 | contig 16066 bp, 15 predicted proteins | sample 1673131 | NCBI WGS metagenome assembly OLRO01 (sample SAMEA3136757, study PRJEB25190) | human gut metagenome | biome: human gut; feature: human-associated habitat; material: faeces | place: Austria | collected 2013 | reverse complement strand
GCGATCGTGCTACGGTCAAAGTAGAAGGATAATCGTCAGTCATTACGCAGTTCCTACAGAGTGACAGCGTTTCAGCTTGAAATGCTGCCACTCTTTTTTGTTGTCTATATCACAGATAAAATAGCGTTCCATCTTGAAAACAGCGTAAAGATTTATTATAATAAGATAAATAGTTGTGACTTTTGCAAAGGAGGGCTGAAGTATGGCACAGCAGGGTGACCGCTACGTTGTTGAACTAAAGGAACCTCATCTGCAATGGGGAGAGTATCGGTATACTGACACACGGGAGACTGTTAAAGACGAAGGATATATTCCAATTCCGCTTAATGATGCACGGAGATTAGAATTGGTCAACAGCAACGCTACTGGCGGAAAGGATATTCTTGGAAAAAATCTTTTTAGGTATACGACTTGTGACGGCTATTGCAAAGGCTTTCTTAAAGCACAAGGGAGCAGCGTGGGAGGTTCTCAGTACGCGAAACAGTTTTCACAACAAGGGGATCTGCGAGCAATCGGTCTATGGTATAAGTATATCGGGGCTCATGTTGGAACGGAAATTGAAGTTTTCTGGAGAACTCCCGAAGATATAGTGCTATCCTATCGGTAAAAGAAGCTCATGAAACAAAAATGCCAACTATTCTATGAGGGCGCATTTATGCAAACCCTTGCTGAACGGTTGGCATTTTTATATGAGATGGTCAACGTGCAACATATTTGCAGCGATTTTATTGACAAAATGCTGCGAATATGTTAACATGTGTAATGGGATGGCAGGCTGCCGAAAATATAAGCGGATTGATTTTGCATATCTCTGTAAATCTAATTTCAAAAAGGATTTAGGTGCATGATGGTTGCAGGGTAGACTGCAAGGATGAACCTAGTGAGGTGAACGTATGATTTTTCGTTTAGGAGAATTATTCTGCGGGCCGGGTGGTCTTGCATGGGGTGCAACAAATGCTGATATTGGTGATCCTAATTGGAAGATTGTACACCAATGGTCTAATGACTATGATGAGAACACTTGCAAGACCTACAGACGAAATATCTGCCCAAAGCAGCCAGAGACGGTTTATCATGAGGATATTCGTAAGTTCGACTTAACTCATCTAGCAGACATTGATGCTCTGGCCTTTGGTTTCCCCTGCAATGATTATAGTGTTGTGGGCGAGCAGAAAGGCATGGATGGCATTTATGGGCCGCTGTATTCTTATGGTGTGAAAGTTCTGCAGCTTTATCACCCGAAATGGTTTTTGGCCGAGAATGTCGGCGGCTTGAAAAATGCAAATGATGGTAAGGCGTTCACCAAAATCCTTGATGAAATGCGTAAGGCTGGATACAAACTGTATCCGAACCTTTATAAGTTCGAGGATTATGGCATTCCACAGGCACGGCATCGAATCATCATTGTTGGCATCCGGGAAGATATTGACGTTGAATATAAAATTCCGTCCACAAAGCCGTATGCGGGCATTGACAACACTTGCAAAACTGCTATTACAGTGCCGCCGATTCCTGCGGACGCACCGAATAATGAAATCACAAAGCAGTCTGCAGCTGTTGTTGAACGACTGAAACACATCAAGCCCGGACAGAATGCGTTTACCGCTGATCTCCCACCGGAGCTTCAGCTTAATATTAAAGGCGCAAGAATCAGCCAGATCTACAAAAGACTTGACCCGACAAAGCCTGCTTATACTGTGACGGGAAGCGGCGGTGGTGGAACGCATATCTATCACTGGTCTGAAAATCGCGCTTTAACGAATCGCGAGAGGGCGCGACTGCAGACTTTCCCGGATGACTACATTTTTGAGGGAAACAAGGAAAGTGTCCGCAAGCAGATCGGAATGGCTGTGCCCTGCAAAGGTGCAAAAGTTATCTTTGAGGCTATTTTGAAATCGTTCGCGGGAATCCCGTATGAATCAATGCCGGCTAATATCAACGAATAAGAGAAAATATGTTTACGGAAGATATTGCGGAAAAAGTTCTGATGAATCCCTTGCGTGAGGGAGCGGATGAACTCTATGTGGCGGCATCATACGCAACTCACACGATGCTGTCATGGCTTTTAACGAACTTGGAGCTGCACCAGCATCAGACCCTGCGGATTGCTATGATAATTGGAATGGTTCCATATAACCATTTAAGTGTGACTGTTCATGATGGATTTTGCGCGCTTGTAAGACAGCCTTATCCTCCGCAGGTTGAGAGAGTGGAGTGCAGCTACTTGTACGATTATCCTGCGTTTCATGGAAATCTGTATGTATGGAAGAAAAATGGCGAACTTTTTAAGGCATTTATGGGGTCTGCACCTTTCATTCAGAGTGCACTTACTCAACATAATGTTCAGGAGAGCATGACCGAGTGTGATCCTGAGGAAGCGTGGACGCTGTATGACTCTCTTGTAGGCCGCAGCATATACTGTAATCATGTAGAAATCGAGGAATATGTTCAGCTTGTTCCAAGCCATCCGGTTTTGGACATGGAGTTAAATCTTGTGGCGGGCTTAGATAACTATGAATCTGTCACATTAAGCCTTGTTACGCGGAATGGAAGCCCCGGAAATCGTTCCGGATTAAACTGGGGTCAGCGGCCAAACCGGGATCGGAATGAAGCCTACATCCCGCTTCCGAGGGTTGTTGCATCAAATGGATTCTTTCCACCGAGTTACTTGCACTTTACAGCGATAACTGACGATAGAAAACAGCTTACACTTCGGGTTGAACAGCAAAACGATAAGGCGATAACGACGCCGGAACGCAACAGCGACTTGGGTGAATATTTCAGGAATCGGCTTGGTTTGCCAAATGGGGCGTTTGTGACTAGAAACGATCTGGAAGCTTATGGAAGAACAAATGTCACTTTCTATAAACTGGACGATGAAACCTACTATATGGACTTCTCTGTATGAGAATCGGAAGCATTCACTTGAAGGAGTGGATGCTTCTTTTTTGTGCGGATTGCTGTAATTTGGATTGAAAAACAAAGTGATTATGTTATACTGGTTGTGTTCGAGGGAATATTGCACGGGAGGACTATCTATATGGAACTGCTATACTCAAATATCCTGCCATTGAGAACAACCGAGCAGCAGAGAACGATTGCTGATTGCTTTAGAGCGCAGCTTATGCAGGCAGACAGAGCAGACATTGCCGTGGGCTATGTGTCGAGAGCATCGTTAGAAGAAATAGATCGTTTGGCTGATGAGCTGCACGTTGCACATATCGTCCTCACGATCGGAATGTACTATATTGAAGGTATGCCGGAAAGCGCATACCGCACTGCAATGCACCTCAACGAAAAATGGATGCGATCAGGTGTTGGTGAAGTTCGCATAGTGAAATCTTTCAAATATCACGGAAAGGTCTATCTGTTCTCAAAAGAGAGAGCCGTTGCTGAAAATCACGAAGTGATTCCTGTTTCGGCAATTATTGGCTCTGCCAATTTTGGCGTTATCAAGCCCGAAGCGGCTAATCTACGGCAGTACGAAACAGCGGTTCTCGTTGAAGAACCACAAGTGTTGCAGGATACAAAGGAGCTTATTCAGAATCTGAGCACCAGATGCTCCGACAATATTGCTAATGTGACTGACATGCGGCTTGTTCGAGAATTGAACGTTTCGCTGACAGGTGTAGACACTGTCTCACAGATTCCGCAGGCAGACCTGCGCTATTATGAAAATCATGTAACAGCCGTTCGCTTTCCAATACCCGTCAAAGTTCCAGCATACGATGAGCGGATGATGGACGATAACCGGCATTACACGAAGTCTAATCTAAATGTATGCTATGCCGCCCCTAGAAGTGCACGAAAGCCTAGAGACTGGTATGAAACGCAGTTTACGGTTTCCACCTCTGTTCGGTGTGAGCCGGATGGCACACCCAAGTATGGCTATCCGCAGAAAAATGTTCCGTTTGTCGTAATAACTGATGATGGTTACACATTTAAGTGCCATACAACCAGTCAAAATAATAAACAGTTTAGTGCAGTTGGAGATGAACTGATTTTGGGCCGATGGCTAAAAGGTCGGTTGGTCGCAGCAGGTCTTGTGACTCCAGTAAACAATACCAGTGCGGATCATGACCGTCAGGGCATGATAACGAAAGAAATGCTGGATGAGTACGGATGTAACTCACTTCTTTTGACAAAAACCGACTGCCAAATCCATGAAGATGGCAACACCCTTGACGTATGGCTTCTGTCATTCAAAGAAGGACCGGAGGATGAGCAAGAATGAATTACTTAAAAACTTATCTAAAAACAATAACTGACAGGGGCAATATTGATTTGGCACGGTCGATTGAGCAGACAGCAGCGGAGGTTGGCGACAAATATATTCAGGACTTTAATTTCTGTGAGCATCGCATTGGTCTTTTGTTCGGTAATGTCCAATCTGGCAAGACGGGGCAGATGTTTGGAATTATTACAAAAGCAACCGATATGGGGTTTCCGGCCTTCGTGCTGCTTACAACAGATAATGTTGTGCTTCAACAGCAAACGCTTGAACGTGTACAGAACGATCTGTCCGGGTACTGTATCTGTGGAGAGAATGACTCTGGACTGTTTATCCAAAACTCGTTGATGAAACCGGCTATTATCGTGCTTAAAAAGAACAGCCGCATCCTGCGGTTATGGGCAAATGTGTTTGCATCGACTGGTTTTATGAAAGGCAATCCGCTGTTTATTGTGGACGATGAGGCTGATGCGGCATCGTTAAATACGCTGATAAACAGAAATCGACAATCCTCGATAAATAGATATCTGGACAGTATAAAAAACGGAGCGTCGAGCAGTATCTATCTTCAGGTCACTGGAACGCCGCAGGCTATCCTGCTTCAGACACAAGTGTCCGGCTGGCATCCATACTTTACTTATTATTTTGCACCGGGTAACGGCTACTTGGGTGGTGATTTCTTTTTCGCAAAGCCGAAGCCGGACTGCATCACCTATCTGGAAACGCTCAAAACCCCAGCACATGATGTGGTTCTGAGGCATTTGGCTGTGTCTGCTCTGATTGAATTGGCCGGAGGGAGCGTCTCAAACTGCTTAGTACATCCGAGTGTCCGTCAGGCATCTCACGATCTCTTTGCGCGAGAGGTTTCTAAAGAGCTTCAATGGTGCAAAGATAACATCGACAACGATTTCAAAACAGAATTTTCGGCAGTATATGATTCCCTTGCCCCCGTAAAGTACCGAAAGGCATCCGGAGATGATGCTTATGGAAAAGCCAAAGAGTTACTGTTAACCGATGCCGTTAAAATTCTTATTATGAATGGAAAGAACAGCATCGCCAGCGAGCAGTATTCCACAGGAAGCAATATAGTCATTGGTGGAAACACGCTCGGTAGAGGTGTAACTTTCCCTTCCCTGCACACAATCTACTACACGAGAACAGCCAAAAAGCCGCAGGCCGATACAATGTGGCAGCACAGCCGGATGTTCGGGTATGACCGCGATCCGGGATTGATGATGGTCTACATTGATGAACCACTTTATAAGCTGTTCTCTGATATCAATGCAACGAACAATGCGTTAATTGCACAGGTAGAGAGTGGAACCGAACATATAAAAATTTACTATCCGAGCGGGCTGAAACCGACTCGCAGCAATGTGTTGGACGAACGGCACGTTGCGGCTATTTCTGGTGGAACCAACTATTATCCATTCTATCCCAGCAATAACACGATTGAACAACTTGATAAGCTGCTGGTTCCCTTTACAGAAGATGAACCTGTTTATCAGGTCAGCCTTCGCATAATGAAGGAGATTCTTTCCCACATTGAATCCGATGACGATTTTAGAGTGACAGCTTTTATCTCTATTCTTGAGATGATGCTGTCTGAAAAGCCTAATGCACAGGGAATGCTGATTGTCCGCAGAAATAGAGATGTTGCTCAAGGAACTGGCGCATTGCTGTCGCCGAATGATTGGGCATTGGGCGGCCAGTATACAGCATCGACTGTGCTGACAATGTATAAGGTTACTGGCAAAAAAGGCTGGGGCGGACAGGAACTGTGGGTTCCCAACATTAAGCTGCCGAACGATTTGATTTATTATGACGTTCAGGAGGACGATTCTTCGACCTGATTTATGGATGATTTAACACCTGAACAGAGAAAGAAAAATATGAGAGCAATCCGAAGCAAGGATACAACAATAGAACTTGCGCTGCGGAAAGCTCTATGGCAGAGAGGCATACGATACCGAAAAAACTATAAAGGCTTAATAGGAAAACCGGATATAGTAATCACAAAATATCGAATTGCCGTGTTTTGCGATTCTGATTTTTGGCATGGCTATGACTGGGGAAACAGAAAATCTCGAATCAAGTCGAATCAAAACTACTGGATACCCAAAATTGAGAGAAACATGAAGCGAGATCGAGAAGTTACAGCAGCTCTTGTTGAGCAAGGCTGGATTGTTCTGCGCTTTTGGGAACACACCATTCGGAAAGAATTGGAAGAATGTGTCAATGACATTCAAGAAGCAGTTGATGTGAGAAAAGAACTTTTCAAATAATGAAAAATTGCTAGGTTGCATGGATGAGAGGAGGCCGCTATGAATCAAGACGAACGAAAAAAATTCTGGGATGTACTGCTGACTATGCACGATGCCGCACCGGAACATATTCAGCAGTTACAGAAAACTATTATTATTCCGAACACGTTGTGTAGATTCCGTGCGGTCAATGAGAATAGTTTAGTACAACTCCAAGAAAATAAGCTGTACTTTTCAACTTCTGATTACTATGATGATCCATTCGATACATATTTTTATCTTGACTATGACGCGATTGATCGTCAAATCGAAAGTATTGTTTCTCTATTGAACAACCCTGAAAATAAGGAAAAGGCAACAAAAATTGTTACGTCTTTAGGAATTCCGTCAGAAGATGTCTTGCGGTCATTGGATGCGGCTACCCAAAATCCGATAACGGCAGAAGCTTTTGAAGAGAGCATAAAGAATGTTCGCAGCCAAATTCTAAAAACACTTTACTCCATTTGCTTCTGCGAAGACCCGCTAAATGAAACCCTCTGGCTGAAGTATGCGGATAGTCACCGAGGATTTGTTGTTACATATGATTTTCATAGCGTAGATACTTATTTATGCGGGAAAGATGGTATTTGCAAAAATTGTCCGACCATTCAAACCCCGCCCAATATTTATCCGGTATATTACTCGAACGAGAAATATGATGCGTCTCGATATGCAATCGCTGCTTTGCTAAAAGTCAGTATGGCATCTAGCGGGGTTTCTATTCCGCAAGGGCTGTTAAGGGCAGCTGATGCTTCTATGATATGGGAAATTGAAAGAATTTCTCTCCTAAAGAAACCGTGCCACGTTTTTGATGAGGAGTGGCGTATGATTTATTCTCAATGGTGTGTTGCACGGCCTTGCATTAAACTAAAGCCCAAAAGTGTCATCATCGGATACCGTACACCCCTATACAAAGAACGCCTTATTATTTCGGCCGCAACAGTTGCAGGAATAAAGGATGTTCGTAAAATCCAAATTAACCGAAAAGATGAATTGGAAGCGGTTCCAATTCAAATAAAAAATTGAAATATTGAGCTGAAGTGATTTTTGATATTTCAAATTTGGTTCAATTTATTTTACTCTGCGAATAAAAAGCCCACAGGCTGGTATGTGTGTCCAACCTGTGGGTTTTGCTATACTTAGCAACTAATACAAGCTGATAGCAATAGCATCAGCCGCTTTTCTGATTATCATTCATGATTCTTCTGGCTCGTCCGCGCGTGGTGTCCTCGAAAGTTTCATCCTCGCTAAATCGCAGCCAATAGGGGTCTTCCATCAGGCAGGCATTGGTACGCTTAACAATTTCCCACGCATTGTAGTCCGGCAGTCCCATCAATTTCAAAATCTCTTTGCAATCCATCCGATTTTTCGGGAAGATTCGCTTCTTTGCCCAAACGACCACATCGACCAATGGAACTTTGCGCTCGCCGCCAATGAAAAGGTTCAGAGGAAGATCATACTGTGCAACACCCTCATTTGCACAAAGAGACTGCCCATCTTCGCTTAGGTGTGCGATTTCTTTTTCATCCATCATCAATTTCAGATAGGCCATTTTATCACCCCATAGCGACTTTCAGGTAGTGCAGACGGTATTTCAGGTATTGACGGATCGCAGATGCTCTTTTTTCGCTCAACAATGCAAGAATAGGCGAAATAGCCTGAACGATTTCTGTATACAGCGTATCCAGATCACACACAGGCAGCACAGGCTCGTCGACCAGTTTGATCTGCTGGGCGTGATGGCTGCGGAACGGCTTCGATTTATCGAACTGATAACGGAGCTTCGTGTCAGTCAATTCTTCATCCATCGCCCATGCAAGCAGACTGCCGCCATTGTCGTAAATAGGCGGAGCATAATTTTTTCCATCCCGGACGATTACATCAAAATTGTTCTCGTGGCGGTCTTCGTTGCCAATAAAGGCGTCGAACGCCAGCATTTGATAGAGCCACTTCTTGCCATACAATTCTACCGCATACTGAAACAGTGCCTCCGGTGAAGCGGCCCGACCGCTGGCAAGGAAATGGGCATCAGCCAAGTCTGCAAAATGATACAGTTGTTCATCGTCCGTTGTGAACTTGGGGCAGACGCTGACCACATCGCAGGAATAGGTTTGAATGTCAGGAAATAGTCTGGCAGGCATCAGGGAATATTCCACATGAGGAAGCTTCAGCACCTCTGCAATCAGCGATGCCATGACTTCGGAATAAGGCTCATATCCGGCTGTTCCGGCTTCGGTGATGGAGTTTCCCTTGACCATGACAAGCTGGCCATCCACGCGATACCAGCCCTTTGAAAGCATCCCGCGGCTCGTCCGGGTTTCGCGCTTTTCCACTAGCTGAATGTTAGAAGGCATTTCGATTGGGCTCATGGTATCACACTCCTTTGCTTAATTATACCATGTTCGGGCGGATAGACAAGAAAAATTATTGAGATACGATTTTTTGAAGACTGCTCTTTTGTTGTGCTGTCGAATCTTGCATGGCATGGAAATGTGCACTGTTGTTATTGCATGGCTTTTTGAATTTGTTTCAAAATTGTCCTGTCGGCCGGGATCCATTGTACGGAATCCAACTCATCTTTTGTCTGCCAGCGCGCAGCCTCGGCTTCTTTTAGAACGAGTTCACCGGAGACGACTGTACACCAGAAGCAGTCCATGGAAAGATGAAATGTCGGATAATCGTATTCGATGGTGCCGATCTTGTTATGCACTGCAATTTCCGTATCCAGTTCTTCTTCAATCTCTCTTTTCAGCGCCTGCTGTGGCGTTTCACCCGGTTCGATTTTTCCGCCCGGAAATTCCCACTGGCCTTTGTAGTCACCATGGCCGCGGGCGGTAGAATAAATTTTATGTTTTACATGGATGGAGTCGCAGATGACAGCGGCAACAACGCGGATAGTTTTCATGAAACCCTCCTATTAAATTTCTGGAATACCGCATGATAGCAAATAGCGGTAGGTTCCGTCGTAAAGTGCAGGAATGCGACTTTGATCTTCTTGGGAGCCTTCGGGAATGTATATGACCAACCCCTGACGCGCTCTTGTCAAAAGAACCCGATAAGCATTTTTCTGATATTGCTGGCGTTGTTCTATGTTGGTATGGTTCCAGCGAGTTCCACGGAATCGAAAGTAATCAAAATTGCCATTTATATAGCGAAAATCCGCATCCCATGCCACAATGGCGTAATCCACTTCCAAACCCTGCACCTTAAATTCAGATGCGGCCACCTCTAAGTAGTAGGAAGAATCAACATGATCTTTTCCCTTTAAAAACCAGTTGACATGGTCGATTTGAGTGGGAACCCAAATGCCTGCGCCACGGAGTCGTTTCCCCTCCGAACTTGCCAAGAGACCATATCGTTCGGTGCCGCGGGCATGGGATTTTACCCATAGCTTTGCCGTATCAAAATTTCGTGTTAATACGATGGGATAGGAAGATTGGAGTTCTTGACATAAGTCAGCGGCTTGCTGCGGATGATTGTCAAGAAGTGCTTTTATAAATGCGGAAAGTTTATCACTTCTAAAAGATCGAAGTGATACCCCTAAATGGAGTTCTGGAACAATGGTACAGTCCAAATTTTGGAGGGAATTTCCAATAGAGGCAGTTCCAACATATTCAGAATCTGTCATTTTGTCCGAAATATAAACTTTCCAATCCGGAAAATGTTCTCTCAATGCTAGGAACCAATCTTGAATTCCTGCTTCGCCGGTATAAATTTCCTGACCACCGCCAACGAGGCAGACGATAACGGCCCAATCCTTATGCCGGTCCATAATACTGATAAGAAATTCCGGCTCGGATTGGTTGAAGTCTGTGACGTTTTTCTTCCGTTTCATAAAATTGGATAGACTGGGTGCATCCCACGCACGTTGGGCTTCGTCAAAGATAGCTACTTTTTCTTTGGGAGCAGAAGCAGTTATCATGGCATCGTCTCGAAATTTATGGATAATCTGAATAAAAGTCTTTGCCTCGCGCTCTGCAGTTTTAAGAGGAATGTGATTGCGCTCGGCACGGTCTTTTGACAATGCGGCTTGCAAAACATCTACCAGCGGGCCGTTTCCGGAAAGAAAAACTGCGTGCTCGTCGGTTTCAAACCGATGTCGTGCATTTGCAATGTTCAATCCTGCAAGAGTTTTTCCTGCGCCCGGAACACCGGTAATAAAACAAATCCCCTTTTCATGGAAGCGCTTACAGTGGTCGATGATGCGATTAATAGCCATTGTAGTGGCTGTTAAATTTTGAGCACCAGCATCATTCCGCGAGAGATCATATACAGAATGATTCCGGTACATAGCCTGCGCTGCCTCGATAATGGTAGGCGTTGGGGCATACCGAGCATTCTGCCATGTGGATAATGAGAGAGGTGCATCATGTAGGATGGAAAGTGTAGCGGTGATAGCAGTGGCGATGCTTTCTTGACTACAATGCAAAGGCATGGAAATCTTATCGTGCATCAACTGGATGCTGACGGGCTGAACGGCCCCTTCCGTGGCAACGACAATTGGAATAAGATAACGGTCTTTGCTGGCCTCGTGGAAATACTTAAGGTCAAGCGCGTAATCGGTTACTTGATCATCGGCATTCTTTGTGTATTTGGAACTTCCGACTTTAAATTCAAGTAAAAAGATAATGCCATCTATAATACAAATCGTATCAATGCGATGTCCGATGCGGGGAATCGTATACTCAAAAGAAATTTCCCCTTCTGGATAGTCGGTCAGTTGATTTTGCAGAATTGAAATTTCCTTTAACCATGCATTTTTCTGCTGGTCCGTAGTTTTGAATTCATCGTGAACCATCAGTTCCCCTAAGATCGAAGTTGGATTGGTGGATATAAAATCTTTGATGGTGGAAAAGTAATATTCGCGATTCATAAATTTCCCCCAAATGTATTCAATGGCAGGATGAAAGAGCTTCAAATACAGCTTTTTATCTTCATTATACCATGTTCGGGCGGATAGACAAGAAAAATCATTGATACACGATCTCCCTTACCACCACTTCCTCCGCCTGCGCTTTCAGCCCGTTCATATGGGCCGCCCAGAGGAGCTGTGAGCACTCTTTGTCCGGCGCAGGGAACTTGTCTGCCAAGGCCGAAATCGTGCGCTCTGCCTGCTCTGAGGCGGTTCTCTGGACTTCCTGTAAATGCGGCCAGAGCGTACCGTTCAGCAACATCCGGTTGTACAGCACGGGGTGCTGGGTTTTGAGGTAGGCCAGCCGCATCCGGCCATACTTGCCCAGCGGTTCGGAATCATCGGTCTGCGGCAGGGTGAGCAGGGGCAGCTGATACTCCCCAACCTGTGCGTAATGGATCTCGGTGCGGACGGCGTTCGTGCTTTTCATGGAAATTCTCCTTTGCATTTTCAACAGGTGCTGCGTTCTTTGTGGAAAACAGTGCTTACTTCTTCCGATTCTGTGCGGTCAGCCAGTTGCCCTGCGCCTGATAGTAGTGCTCCATCGTGGTGGGGGCGTTCAGGATGGTGGTGCGCAGATAGGCCATGATGTTCTTGATGGGCTGGGTGGTGTTGGACATCACATCGAAGATGTACTCAACGTGCTGGCTGGTCAGCTTGTCCAGCCGCAGCCGGATGGCTTTGGTGGTCTGCGGCTGCTTGCCGACGTACTGGGTCTGCCGAGGACAGCAGTACATCTCCACAATGTTGTCCAGCAGTTCCTCCAGCTTGTCGGGGTCGTACCGCTGGGCAAGGGTGTCGATCTCCAAACGTTCCCGAAACTCCTCCCTTACCTGTGCTTCCATCTGGTCAAAATCTGCGGATTCGCCTGTCGGCCCTGATAGATTAGTACTTTGTCTTTTAGTATTTTGTTTATTAGTATTTTGTTGCGTTGCCTTTTCCAAATTGGGCTCAGCCAAATTTGGAAAATCCAAAAATGGTGAAGAACAAGGTTTCATGCGGCTTTTCAGACTTTTGGATGCGGACGGGTTCGACGGCTCGCCTTCCTTGCCGGGAACGGCAGGAGCGTCCTCAACAGGCGATTCATAGACCTGATAATCGTAGTCGATGATCTGCCCTTTGGCATTGCGGACTTTCTGACGGCGGACGTAGCCGTGTTCTTCCAGTTCCAGAACAGCGGTGCGTACACTGTCCAGACCATCCTTGCAACCAACGGTCAGCCCTTTCAGGCTGTAATCCCAATCGTCCGGCAGGGAGAGCATATAGGACAGCAGTCCCTTGGCTTTCAGGGACAGCCTCTTATCCTGCAGGTGGTGGTTGCTCATGACGGTGTAGTTGACATTTTTATTGACGCGGAATGTTGACATGGCGGCTTCCCTTTCAGCCCAATGCGGGCAAGAGAAAACGCAGCATTTCCCGGCTTTCGGGAAACGCTGCGTTCAGACAGGGAAGCCTGCTGTGAGCTGGCACAGCAACGGCAGCACTGCATATTTCTAACGGACATCTAACACAACTACACCTGAAATGCAGCCGTTGACGCCCCGTGTGAAAAAGGCTTTTTCTAACGTCATTTCGCAAAAAGCGGCTGATTTTTGCCTGCAAATTGCGGTGTGACGTGCCTTTTTGGAGGTTACAAGAATGCCCTCAGCTGCCAATGACAGCCGCGAGGAACCAGCTTCATCCAACAATTTCAAAGACTCGAAATCGCGGTCGCTACTCGGTAGCTCCCTGTCCGGAATCCCTTGATTTTATGGGGTTTTTCGGGTATTCTTAACTTAATATTTTTGCTTGTTCTCCCCATCAGTTCTCCCCGTTTTCCGAGGTGCTGATGTTGAGATAAATACGGAGCGGTATCGAAGTGGTCATAACGGGACTGACTCGAAATCAGTTGAACCGCAAGGTTCCGTGGGTTCGAATCCCACCCGCTCCGCCAGAAATCACGCCAGTAGTCGGTTTTTCCGGCTGCTGGCTTTTCTTTTTCAGTTCTGTGCAAAGCCCAAGCCATTGAGCATTGCATCAGCCGAAGTCAGCTTCGAGCTGTAATCCAGATGTGCGTAAATGTTCGCCGTAGTTGAGAAGTCGCTGTGACCAAGCCATTCCTGAATCTGCTTCATGGGAACACCGTTTGCCAGAAGAAGCGAGGCGCAGCTATGTCGGAGATCGTGATACCTGATCTGCCTCATCCCCTTCGCCTTGAGCAGCTTCGGAAAGCTCTCTGTGACGTAGTGAGGCTTGATTAGATCGCCAATCTCATTGACACATACATACTCAAGATATTCCTTGATGTAGCTGCGTCCGCACAAGTGGCGATTTTCCTGCTGTTCTTCCTTCAATGTGAGAAGTCTTTCCCGCATGAAAGGAACGAGAGGCAGTGTTCTCATACTCGATTTGGTCTTTGTGGTGTCCGACGCAACCAGAACGCGCTTGCCGTCGAGATCACAGGAAGTAACCGTATGACGGATGGTGATGGTGTTCTGGTCAAAGTCGATGGCATCCCATTTCAAGCCCACCACCTCGCCACGGCGAAGTCCGTAAAAGGCAGCCACCAGCACCGGCAGCTCCAGCTTGGTTCCCCGAAGGGCTTCAAACATCTTCTGCATCTCGTCCGCCGAGAGAAAGACCGGCTGAAAGCTGTTCTTTCTGGGCCGGTCCACCTTGTCCGCCACATTCTGGATCAGCATATCGGTCTTGACCGCATATTTCAGTGCCGAGTGAATGACGGCGTGATAATGGATAACGGTATTGGGTGTGACCCGCCTGAGCATTTCAGAATAAAACATCTGCAAATGTCGGGCTTCCAGTTCCCGCAGTGTCAATTTCTTCTTGCGAAAATAAGGGACGATGGTGCTTTTCAGCAGTCCTTGATAGGCACCGTAGGTTGCGTGGGCCAGCCTTCCCTTGGCGATCTCCAGCCATTCCAGCAGATAGTCGGCGAACAGCATATCGCTGCTCAGGTCGCCCACTTCTTTGGGCGGCTCAAATTCCGCTCGGAGCCTTGCCAGTTCTGACTCGGCTTTGCGCTTATTTCCCTTTTCGGAAAGCCCCAGCGAGATCCATTTCGTTTTTCGCTGCCCTCCGGCGTTTTTGTAGTTCAACACGGCATAATACTTGCCGTTTTTCAAAGTCAAATGTCCTGCTACCATTTTGTTTTCCTCCTGTCTCTTTCTATTTGCAGAACAGAACTCCAAACCGACAGTATCAGTATACCATCGGTTTGGGGTTCTCTCTATTCTGCGAATTGTTTGATTGCAGCCGTATCGGTACGAATCAGCGGGCGTCCCGGTTCCGTTCTCTCTGCCGCTTCAGCAGTTCCAGGCCCTTGATAATGTCCCGGCGCATCTGCTCCTCGGTATAGCCGGAGGGGAAATATTTCCGCAGCTCCTCCCGCTTGAATTTCAGTTGCTCCTGCTGGTTGGGCTTTGTCTCCGCCAGCACGGCATAGATCATCTGATCATCCAGCACGCCCTCCTGTGCCAGCTTCTTCAGGCGGATGCTCTGGGCGTGGGACGGGGTGCAGTCGTTCAGCGCCATCGCGTCCAGCACCGCCCGCTGCTGATACGAGTCTAAGTAAGAAAGCTCCACCGCCGGGTTGAAGGCGATCTTACCGTCGTCCACCATCGAAAGCAGCTCGGGGATCAGGTAGGTCAGGCGGATATATCTTTTAATTTGATTACGGCTTTCGCCGGCATCGTCAGCTACTTTTTCTACACTGAGCAGCTTCTGCCCAACTTGGGCAGAAGTGACACCTTGATGCTTGATGGCATCCAGCTTCATCTTGTAGGCGAATGCCTTTTCGCTGGGCAGGATAGTCTCCCGCTGCAAATTGGCGTCCACCATTGCGATCACCGCTTCATCGTCAGACAGCTCCCGGACGATGACGGGCATCGTTTCAACGCCCAGCACCTGACACGCCGCCAGTCGCCGGTGGCCGGAGATCAATTCATAGCCGCCGTCCGGCAGCGGCCTTGCCAGCGCCGGGGTAATGGCTCCCACCTTGCGGATGCTCTCGATCATCCGCTGCATCTCCTCGTTGTTCTGCACCTTGAAGGGGTGACCCTTGAACGGGTGCAACTCGGCCAGTGGAATATTCCGCACCCGCTCCAGTTTGGCATCGTCCCGCTCCGCCTGCGTGGAAAACAGATCGTCCAGCGTGGGTAAAGTAAAATCCGATTTTCTCATTGTGTTGTCCTCACTTTCATAGTTTTTTCTTTCGGGGTTTTAGGGCACGCCCTAACGAGTGTTTTTGCGCTCCGGATCTGCCGGGAGTAAAAACGCACTGCTCGCTCAGATGACGCAGGCATCGCAAGCGGATACACTGTTTGGCTCCGACAGGAGTAAAAACAGTCTGCTCGCTAAGATAATGCAGACCTATTTCAGAGCAACGAAAAAGGGGCGCAGCCGGTGCTTACCTGCATCTGACTGCGCCTCTGATTTCTATCAAATTTTGTTGCTGCTCACACGAAAATGACCTCTGCATTTACGATTTCTGTAGCTCGATTGCGGATGTTATTGCTCCGTTTGACCCATTCCATTGGGTCAGTTGCTTTGAGATTTTCAGTAACATTTTCCTCTTCGGACAGTCGCATTACAATGTCATTGAATAGTGCCTGCGCTTGCAGT
>OLRO01001149.1_pt1 | contig 16069 bp, 17 predicted proteins | sample 1673131 | NCBI WGS metagenome assembly OLRO01 (sample SAMEA3136757, study PRJEB25190) | human gut metagenome | biome: human gut; feature: human-associated habitat; material: faeces | place: Austria | collected 2013 | reverse complement strand
TTTAACATTAACTTTAATCATACTAACCAACTATTTTCTTAATTTCTATTTTAGTGTATGGTTGTCTATGACCTTTAGTTACTCTAGAAGATTTAGTTTTATTTTTATATTTAAATACTCTTATCTTCTTTTGTTTTCCATGTTTTAAAACTGTTGCAGTAACACTTGCACCTTTAACAGTAGGTGTTCCAACTTTTCCATCAACATATAATACTTCATTAAATGTAACATCAGAATTAACTTCATTATCAAGTTTTTCTACATATAAAGTATCTCCTTCAGTAACTAAATATTGTTTACCACCAGTTACGATAATTGCTTTCACTTTACATACCTCCTTCATTTTTAAGACGCGCCATTTAGGTAAGTATCACACTTTTGTTAACCTATTCTGTGCGGTTTACAAGGAAAGACTTCTTACAAACGAATTTATTGTACCATAGATAACTAAGAAATGCAAGTAAAAAGCAATGATTAGGCCATTTTTAAATTAAAAATTCAAAAAATGAGTTTACTTTATAAGCAAAATATGTTATTATTAGTACATAAATTAATTAACGCACGCAAGTATGCGCCGATATTTATTATCTAGCGTTGGCGCGGGGTTAATTGATTTTTTTATTTTAAGAAAATCCAATTTTGCTATTTACAAAAGAAGCAAAATATGGTACTATATGTACATAAATTAATTAACGCACGCAAAACTTGCCCCGATATTTATATCCAGGGTTCAGACGCGGGGTTAATTAATTTTTTTATGTCTAAAATATCATATAAATATTTTTTCTTATCTTCACTATTTCTTATTAATACAACCGCTTCATATATATTTTCTTTTACATCATCTTTAATACTAAAAACTATTTTGTACCTATAAAATCCATATTTAGCATCTTTAACATGCTTTGCTTTCTTATAATTTACAAACCTTCTATCAAAAGAATTACTAATAATTTACTTCAAGTATTTACTCAATATGCCTTTTAGTTTTTTAGTATTTATATTTAAACTTTGTGAGTACTTAGAAAATGAATACTCTCTACTAGCTTTCTTATCAATAATAACACTGTTATTAGTCTCTGTTATTTTATAAACTTCACCCCTATGGTTATTTATATTTTTTACAGTTTCTTTATTTATAGTTTTAAAATCCATATTATCAAAATCTTTATCTATTATCCGAAGTCTATTAAAACTTCCATCAGCATTATAAACCTCAGTACTTTCGCACACCTCAAACGAAATTTCCGGTGTATAGTCCAAACATTCACAACTTATAATATTGACTATCATATAATCACCTTTCGTTTAAAATTTATTATACTAATTTATGAATCAACTTTCAAGCAAATATTAAAAAAAATATAGACCAGACCAGTCTATATTTTAAATTCATCAAAGAAGTCACTCATAGTCAAAGTTTCATAAACTTCCTTTTTAGGTTTATCTTCTTTCTTACTAACATTTTCTTCTTTAACACTTTCATTAGAATTATCTTTTTCTTCATTAGAAACTTCACTATTTTCTAATTTAACATCATCAATCACTTTAAGTCTTGCTTCTTTAAATACATCAGTTAAATCTTTCTTAGATATTGTACTACCTGTACTAGATTTATCCATAATATTAATCTCACTGGACTTAATTGTTTCAGTCTCTTCCCTTATAAGACCATAATTAGTTTTAGAACTTCCTGCATAACATTCAGTTATTTTATATTTCTTTGATTTTGGACTATGTAAGATATTATCGCCTTTTAAACTTCTCTTACTATAATCTATTTCTTCTAGTTTTATTCTTTTAGCAGTATTTTTATCAGTGAATATAGTAATGTATTCATGGTTTTCATTAGTTACAAACGCACTTACTACACTATCACTCACTAATTTAATACCTTTAACTCCACTTGTTTTTAATCCAACAACAGGTATTTCTTCTTTGTTAAACTTAAGAGCAAACCCATTTTCTGTAACTATATATACTACTCCATCATTTATACTTGCACTTACCACTTCATCTTTATCTTTAAGCTTAAATATAGTCATAGGTTTAGAATATCTTGTAACTGGTAAATTAGATAATTCAGTTTGTTTTACAAGACCATCTTTACTAAATAGTGTTATAGTTCTAGAGTCAAAGTTCTTTATACCAAAACTTGCAATAATAGTTTCTCCTTCAGATAAAGGGATATAACTACTTATATGTTTACCAATATCTTTATATTTACATTCAGTAATATCTCTTACTGGTAAATAACAATAATTTCCTAAATTAGTAATTAGTATAATTGTATCTATATTATTAATTTTATATAAACCTATTAAATAGTCTTTTTCTTTTAATACATAATCAGTTTCATTATTAGAATTATATACCTTTATACTTAACTTTTTAATATATCCACTTTTACTTACACTTACTATAAAGTCTTCCTTAGGTATCATACTTAACTCGTCTATCTTAATTTCAGTAATTTCATCTTTAATAATAGTTCTTCTAGGAGTTGCAAACTCTTTCTTAATACTTCTAAGTTCTTCTTTCATTACTCCTTTTAAAACACTTTCATCATTTATTACACTTGTTAAATATTTAATAAGTTCAAGTAAGTTAGCATGTTCATTTTGCAAGTCAGTAACATCAGTATTAGTAAGTTTATATAACTGCATCATAACAATAGCAGTAGCCTGTTCAGTAGTAAAAAGATACTCTTTAACTAAGTTTTCTATCGCATCAGCCTTATTTTTACTTTTCCTAATAGTTTTAATTACTTCATCTAGTATATCTAGTGCTTTTATAAAACCTTCTACTATATGAAGTCTTTTTTTAGAATGCTCTAAATCAAACTTACTTCTATTTATTACTACTTCTTCTTTATGAAGAATAAATGCATCCAATATTTCAAGAAGTCCTAAAGTTTTAGGCCTTTTATTATCTATTGCAACAACATTAAAGTTATAGTTTATTTGTAAATCAGTATTTTTTAGTAAATAATTGATTATCAAGTTAGCGTCAGCATCTTTTTTAAGTTCAATTACTAATCTAGCCATGTTAGTTCTATCTGACTCGTCAATTACATCAACTATTCCATCAATTTTTTTATCACTCTTAATGTCTTCTATCTTTTTCTTTAATTGTTCTTTTAACACTTCATAAGGTATTTCTTTTATAAGAATTTGTTTTTTACCTTTTTCTTCAATAATTTCATAGTTAGCTTTTAATACAACTTTCCCTTTACCAGTAGTATATGCTTGAATGAGGCCATCTTTTCCCTCAACTACACCACCTGTTGGAAAGTCAGGTCCTTTTATTATTTCTAGTATAGTATCAAGTCTACAGTTAGGACTATCAATTCTTTTTATAGTCGCATCAATTACTTCAGCTAAATTATGTGGTGGAATATTTGTCGCATAACCTGCACTTATTCCAGTAGACCCATTAACTAACAATGCTGGAAAATGTGCTGGTAAAACAGTGGGCTCTAAGTCTTCATCACTATAGTTAAGTGTCATTTTAACAGCATCTTTATTTATATCTGATAGCATTACATTTGCTATTTTAGAAAGTCTTGCCTCAGTATAACGACTTGCTGCTGGACCATCTCCATCAATTGAACCATTATTTCCGTGTATTTCTACAAGTGGTTCACGCATTTTCCATCTTTGACTAAGCCTTACTAACGCATCGTATATAGAACTATCTCCATGTGGATGATAATGTCCCATGATATCTCCAACCGCTTTAGCACTTTTTCTAAAAGGTTTATCATATGTATTATGACTTTCATACATACTCCAAAGTATTCTTCTTTGAACTGGCTTTAAACCATCTCTAACATCTGGTAAAGCACGATCTTGTATAATACTTTTTGCATATCTTCCAAACCTATCCCCCATTATTTCTTCTAGAGTGTAATCATATATTTTTTCTACAATGTTTTCTTCAATTTTCTTTTTTGCCATAATTACCTCCTAAAATCATCTTCCAGAGTAAAGTCAACATTCTCATTTATCCAGTCTTTTCTAGGTTCAACTTTATCTCCCATTAACACACTTACTCTTTTTTCAGCAAGCATCGCATCTTCTATATTAACCTTTATTAAACTCCTATGTTTTGGATCCATAGTTGTCTCAAATAACTCTTCAGCATCCATTTCTCCTAGTCCTTTAAATCTGTTTATTTTATAAGCACCTTTAATTTCTTTTCTCTTAATAGCTAGTTCTTCATCAGTTTGAATATATTCCTTTGTTTTATTATATTCAATACTATAAAGTGGTGGATTTGCAATATATAGCATACCATTTTCTATTAACCCTTTCATAAATCTATAGAAGAAAGTTATTAATAGTATTTGAATGTGTGCCCCATCATCATCAGCATCTGTCATAATTATAACTTTTCCATAATTACTATCTTTAGGATTAAAGTCACTTCCAATACCCGCACCTATTGTTTGAATAATTTGATTAATTTCTTCGTTTCCATTTATATCATTAGTACTTGCTTTTTCACAGTTTAAAACCTTACCTCTTAAAGGTAAAATAGCCTGTGTTTCACGGTTTCTTCCTGTTTTAGCACTACCTCCAGCTGAGTCCCCTTCTACTAAGAATAACTCATTCTTAGAGGGATCCTTTCCTGCTGCTTTAGTAAGTTTACCATTAAGTATTTTATTTTTATCACTTTTAGTTTTCCCACTTCTCGCTTCTTCTCTAGCTTTTCTAGCAGCTTCACGTGCAACTTTACTTTTAAGTGCTTTATCCATTATTAAAGAAGCAACACTTTTATTTTCTTCTAAATAATAACTAAATTTTTCATAAACAATACTTTCTACTACAGCTTTAGCTTGAGGTGTACCCAACTTCCCTTTAGTTTGTCCTTCAAACTGTAACATGTTTTCAGGAATATTAACACTTATTACTGCAGTTAAACCTTCTCTAGTATCACTTCCTTCTAAAGTAGTACTCTTTCCTTTTAATAAATTATTATTTTTAATATACTCGTTAAACACTTTAGTAACAGCTGTTTTAAAACCAACTTCATGAGTTCCTCCATCAATTGTTTTAACATTGTTAACAAATGATATGATATTTTCACTATATGAGTCAGTATAACACATTGCAATTTTAACATCTATTCCATTTTTAGTCCCTTCCATATCAATTACTTTATGTAAAGGTGTTTTGTTTTCATTAATATATTCAACAAAACTAACTAGTCCATTTTCATAATGAAAGTTCACATGTTTATCTTCATTTTCATCATTTATTTCAATAGTTAAATTGTTTATTAAAAAAGCACTTTCTTGCATTCTTTCTTCAATAGTACTAAAACTAAATTTAACTGTATCAAATATTTCAGGATCTGGCCAAAATTCTACCTTTGTACCAGTTTTTTTAGTTGTACCTATTTTTTTTAATGGTACATCTACATGTCCACCATTTTTAAAACTAATTTCACTTATACTACCATCTCTATAAATAGTAACTACCATCTTTTTAGATAATGCATTTACAACACTTGCACCAACTCCATGTAAGCCACCACTTACTTTGTACCCATCAGTTTCAAATTTACCCCCAGCATGTAAAACTGTATAAATTACTTCAGGTGTACTTTTTCCACTTTCATGCATTCCACATGGTACACCACGTCCTTCGTCTTCAACTATAACACTACCAGTTTTAGTTAGAGTTACTTTAATTAAATTACCATACCCGTTTATTGCTTCATCTACTGCATTATCAACAATTTCCCAAACTAAATGATGTAATCCTCTTTTATCAGTAGAGCCTATATACATACCAGGACGCTTTCTAACTGCTTCCAAGCCTTCTAATATTTTTATGCTTTTATCATCATAAGCCATTCTTTCACTTCCTAACATAATGTGTAAATATATACACTGTCTTTACTTTTCTTACCATTTAATCATATCACAAGATTTTACTTTTTGCAAAGCCTTACAAATAAAAAAGATAATATTTTAATTATCTCTTTCTTTTCAGTATTTAATTTTATACTATTTAACAACCAGTTTCAGTTTCTTTTATTGTGTATGGTTCGTTTGCTGAGCCATCTCCACTAGAGTATTTCACACATGATTTTAATGATAGGGCTGGGCGCACACCATTGTTGCTGTTGACGTAGTTGTAGTTCAAGCGGCCAGGATTGGACGAACCGCGCACAATAAACATGCTAGAACCGCTGGTACTCGAATCGAGAGGAGACAACAACCACCAAAATTTTGAGCCTGTAGAACTATCGTTTACACTATTATAATAATACCATGTTGGTGTATTTGCACCATATAGTCCACCTGCAAAACTTACTTCGTCTGCAGTCATTAATGCTATTGGATATGTTAGTTTTCCGTTTCCTGTACTTGTGTCTACTGTGAATTTGTCTTCTGTTGCTGCACAGTCATAACTTGGTGTTTTATTTGTGCCTAGTCTTGTAAATGCTCCAAAGTTTATGCTATCTGATGATATACTTCTATCGTTACAATATACTGCTGTTGTACTTAAGTATTTTGTATAACCTTTTGCTTCTAAGTTGCTTATATACCAGTTATCTATTGTTGTTTTTATTGTACTGTTATTTGTATTTTCTCTTGCGCTTGATATACTTCCTAGGCTACCATACATATAACTTACATATGCTATATTATCATAACTACTATTAAATGCTGATGTTCCTATATATGCGTCTGTTGTTGTAGTACTTGTTCCATGGTACAAAAGTCTTACACTTCCATCTGAGTTTGTTCTTATTATTCTCCAGTATAAGTCTTGATTACTTGCATTCTTTCCAAATTTGACCCAGTTATCTGTTGCATTACCTGCAAAATAATATACTGTTTTACTGTCTTCTACTCCTGTATACAATGTGTTTGTATTATTATCTGTTAAAACTTTACTAAAGTCTGTTCTGGTTAACTTTGTTGATTTGTCTACAAGTAATTGATTATATAGTGTTTTGTTTGGATCTTCTGTTCCTTCAGTTATAAATAGTGTTCCACTTAGTTTCTTACCCATATCATTACTTTGGTCTACACTTTCATCGTTTGCATACTTAAATTCAACTGTATAACTTTGTGTTACTCCTACTGAAATGCTAACACTATAAGCTAGTATTGTATCAGTTGCTGTTTCACTCTTTGGTACATCTTTAAACTCAGTCATATTGTACCCACCATTGGTACTAGTTATTTTATATTGTAAGTATCCATTAGTTACAAATGTGTTAACTAAATCTTGTATAACTATATTATATTTGTATGTTTCATTACTCTTATTTTCTATAGTAAATGTTTTAGTTACATTCCACTTACCTGGTTCTATATTAGTACCACTTATACTTCCATCACTATCAGTAAATATTATTTTTAAGTCAGCACTGTTGATGGTAACATTTTTCCCCTTTCCTATTATTTGTGCTGTAAAGTATGCTAGTGTTACACTAAGTACTACTAATAATAAACTAGCAACTACTAAAATAGTTTGTTTCTTTTGCATATATTTTTCCTCCTTTTATTACATAACAAAAAATGGGTAGACCTCACCTATCCATTTTATTTCATGCAAAAAATTATTAACTATTAAGTTAGTTAGAAGATAGTAACCCCCCCCCATTTAGTACTTTATTTTGTACTATAGGTGAAGATATATAACTTAATTTATTTACATAATTATTAGTCATATTTTGTGTCCTCCTTCTACCTTAACTAGTTTAATTTTATCAAAAAAGAATACTCTTTTCAAGTACCCTTTAACAATTTTTACTAAATATTACTAGAAGTATTTATTTTAATACTCTTAACTAAATAATCATATTCTTTCATAAACAAATCTTTTTTAGCATCATTAAATATAAAACTAATTCCATAAGTATTTACTCCATCATTTACCATAAAATACCAATCATTAGTAAAACTATATTCTTTATATTTACACTTTATTAAATAACCTTCAAGTCCACATAATGTATACTCATTCATTTCTAAAACATCATAATCATCTTTTAACCCATTCATTATTTCTTCTTTAGTAAATACAATATCATAAACTTCTAACATAGAAGCTTCTACTCCTACATCATTTCTAGCTTCAGCAGTAAAATAGTTATAATACTCACTTTCATCATCTAATTCAAAATAACTAGGTAAACTAACAGTTATATTTTTATATTTATATTCTTTATAATTAACTGGACCACTTTCTTCACTAGACATAAAACCTAATAAAGCTGCAAAAAATATTATAATTAAAGTAATAAAAACAACTTTAATAGATTTTCTTTTATATTTCTTACTATTACTACTAGCCTTTTCTTCATTTATAATAGCCTCTTTATCAAAATAACTCTTATTCATACCAGTATTAACTATTATACCTTTTTTATAAAATTTCTCCATAAAACTATTTATTCTTTTAGAATTAATATAACTAGTTAATACACTTACTGGAATAGCACTTCTTTTATCATAAGCACCAAACTTATCATAAACACTTTCTAATTCTTTTATTTGTTCTGTTTCACTTTTATCATCAATATATTCTTTATTATCAATTACACCATAAGCTTCATTATTAATACTTTTAATAACCCCACCTATACCTAAAAAAGTAAACAAAACACTTATTAAATAATCCCCTAACATTGCACTTACAAATTCACTATTACTATACAAACTAGATAGATAAGATAAATCTATTCCCATACCTTCTTTATATAATAAAAATAAAGGAATAACTACAAAATTAAGTAAAGTAATAATTAAAATAGAACTAATTACAATTATAATTGGTGTCTTTTTAGTAACAATTCCACCAAACATTTTATAGAATTTAAACGACCCAATTCCTATAACAAAAGCAAGTATAGAAAGAATATAACCTCCATACACATACATAAGTAGCCATGGAACTGAAAACACTATAGCACCCACTAAACTACCAATAAACCCTTTTAAATAATTATTATTTTCCATAAAATCACCTACTTTTTCCACTAATTAATTCTTCTTCATTATAACCAATTGTCTTATAAAAATCTCTCATCATTTTAGAATAATATTCTCTTTCTTTATACTTTCTCTTAAACTCACTTTCAGTAATAGCTATCTTAGCTAAAAAATCCTTATATTGTTTCCTAGTTAAACATTCTTTATATTTATTAAATATACTAGATTTTAACTTCTCTATCTCTCCTAAACAAGCCTTAACTCCATCTTCACTATCATCTTCTTCTAATAATAAATTATATATTTTCTTAAAACAACTCTTAAACTTCTTTTCAACTTGTTTACAAGCATATAACTCTTTTAATTTATTATCAACTATAGTAATTTTACCCTTCTTACTTTTAGTAACAAATCCATTTATCTCGCCATATTCTTCTACTTTAACTCTACCTTTTCTTTTAACAACTTTATACATAAACCCACCTACTTTAACAAATCTGGTCTTTTTTCTTTAGTTAACCTAACTCTTTCACTATATCTATATTCTTCTATCTTTTTATGATCACCACTTATTAATACATCAGGTACTTTCATTCCTCTAAAAACTTGTGGTTTAGTATAAACTGGATAATCTAGTAAATTATCAGTAAAACTTTCACTAGTTAAACTCTCTTCACTTATTACTCCAGGAACTAACCTAGTAACTGAATCAATTATACTCATCGCAGGTATTTCTCCTCCAGTTAAAACAAAGTCTCCAATACTTATTTCTTCATCTACTAAAGTTTTAATTCTCTCATCAAATCCTTCATAATGACCACATAATATTATCAAATGTTCTTTTTTAGAAAACTCACATGCTTTACTTTGATTATATAACTTTCCACTTGGAGTAAGCATTACTACATAAGAATTCTCTTTTTTAACACTCTCTATAGCACTAAAAACCGGTTCACACATTAGAACCATTCCTCCACCCCCTCCATATGGAGTATCATCTACTTGATTATTACTAAGTGTACTAAAGTCTCTTATATTAACTAAATTAATACTAACCTTATTAGAACTTATTGCTCTTTTAATTATACTATTATCAAGTATTACTTTAAACATATCTGGAAATAATGTAAGAACATCTATTTTCATATCAAACCACTCACATTCTTAAATTCTATTTTATTATCTTTTTTACTAACTAACTTTATAAACTCTTTATTAAAAGGAATATACTTATTATTAACAACAAATAATTTATACCCATTATTATCTATAATATCACTAACTTTACCAATAAACTTATTTTCAAAATAAGCATCCATTCCAATATAATCACTAATAAATAACTCCCCATCTTTTAAAGGTACTTCATCTCTATCTATATAAACTTTAGAACCCTTAAACTTCAAAACATCATTAATATAATTATACTCATCAAATAAAAACATATCAAACATTTTATGATGTCTATAACTACTAATTGTAACTTTTTCTTTATTATCACCTATATAAAAATGTATACCCTTTTTAAAATAATAATCTTTATAATCAAAATTACTAAGTAATTTAACTTCACCCTTAAGTCCATGAGTATTAACAAGTTTCCCAACATATACATATTCCATACACTTCACCTAAATTTATACATAATTATAGAACCACTTACACCCACATTCAAACTTTCACATTTACTATTCATTGGTATATTTATTCCTTCGTCAGCCTTTTCTTTTATATAACTACTAATTCCTTTACCTTCACTACCAAGTACTAAAGCATAATCTTTTACTTCACTATTATCTAAATTAATACTTCCATGCATATCAGCATAATATACTTTTATACCCATATCATGTATTTTATCTATAGCTTGATTTAAATCCATTCTAACTATATTCATATTAAACATACATCCTTCAGTACTTCTAATTAATTTATCATTATATATATTAACTGAATCCAAACTAAGTACTATAGTACTTACATTAAATGCAAGCGCACTTCTTATTATGGTACCCACATTACCAGGATCTTGCACATTATCTAATAACACTATTTTTTTACCTACTATTTTATTAGACAAAAAGAATTTAACAACACCCATTATATTAGGAGTACTTTTAAGTAAACTAATCTTCTCTAAACATTTATCACTTACTATAGTAGTTTTAACATCATAACTTATACTACATTTATTACTTTTAATTACTTCTAAAAGAATCCCACTTTTATAAGCCTCTTCTACAAGATGTTCCCCTTCAACAATAAACATATTATTTTCAAGTATATACTTCTTATCTCTTAATTTCTTAAAAAATAATATCTTCTCATTATTAACACTATCTATCATTACTCCTCCTTTAAACTTCTCTTATTATTTAAATAATCTGGTTTATAAAACTTAACAGTATTCCAAAACTCTTTACTATGATTAAAATGTATAAAATGTACAAGTTCATGAACAATTACATAATCAATATCATCTACATTACATTTAATAAGTTCACTATTTAAAGTAATAAGCTTCTTACTTTTATTACAATATCCCCACTTTCTAACCATTTTTCTAATACTAACTTTTGGAAAAGGAATACTTTTATTATTCATTTTATTATATACAATACTTACTCTTTCTACTAAGAAACTTTTACTCATTTTCTTTAAAAACTTATCTAAGTCATCTTCTTGTTTTACATAAATATAATCTTCCACTATTTTAGGACTTTTAATAGTATTCAGTATAACTACTTTATATTCTTTACCTAAATAATAAAACTTTTTTGCTTTCTCACACTTCTTTAACATAATATTATACATCTTAGTAATATAACCAATATTATCATTTATTAAATTAGTTAAATATAAATTACTAGTTAACATATTAGTAGTAACATACACTTTTAAATCATCTTTAACCCTTATATAAGTATTCTTAATATTCTTTTTAATAATAACTACTTCTACATTCTCTCCATCAATTAATACTTTCATAATTAAAGTATACCATAGTTTAAAACAAAAATAAAGAGCACATAAGAAAAAGTTCTATTATGCATTTTTGATTTTTGCATAATAGAACTATTTACTCTTTTTCACCTTATAAAGTACATTTAGTTAATTAAAAAAAACATTTATTAAAATGCTTTTAATCCAAGTTAAGCATTAACAGTTTCCTCTGTTTCTTCCTTAACTAAAGGTACAACTCCTAATGTATATCCAATAGGTTCAAGAAGTCTAATCAAAGTATTAATTTGAGGACTATTTAAATTATTTTCTATTTTAGCAACAGTTTCTCTAATAATTCCAGCACGTTCTCCAACTTCTCTTTGACTCAAATGTTGGCTCTTTCTAGCAACAACAATTTGACGTATAACTTCTTTTTCCAATTCCTTTAATTCCTCTTCCTTTAATAATTCTTCTTCAGTTTTTACGATATTTTCTTTTTTTGGTCTTCCCATTTTCCTTCACCGATTACTATTGTACCAAAAAATTGTACAAAGTCAACCTTTTTTTAAGATTTTTCTTTATTTAATACAAAACACAGCACACAATGGAACTGTTTTAATATTATTAACAAAGCCAAAGTTTTTACTAGAGACTCTAATACTATATACACAAATTCTGGCGTATTTTCAAGGAAAAACAAATATTTTTCACGTTTTTCGGCCCACTTTTTTGAAAAATTTCACGTTTTTCGGGGGACTTTTTCAAAAAATTTCACATTTTTCGGCCCACTTTTACAAATAACTATCAAAAATCATGTCATTTAACTAACAAAAAAAGCGATTACTCGCCTTCATGAATATCACTTTTTGGTTTTTCTAATCCTTTAATAGTAATACCTTTCTTTAAAGCATAATCCCAAAGTGCAGCATGTATTGCTTCTTCTGCAAGTAAACTACAATGAATTTTTACTGGAGGTAACCCATCAAGTGCTTCCATAACTGTTCTGTTAGTTATTTCTAATGCTTCATCTATAGTCTTACCCTTTATAAGTTCAGTAGCCATAGAACTAGTTGCAATTGCAGCACCACATCCAAAAGTCTTAAACTTAACATCATTTATAATTCCATTATCATCTATATCTAAATAAATTCTCATGATGTCCCCACATTTGGCATTTCCAACTGTTCCTACACCACTTGCATTTTCTATTTCTCCAACATTTCTTGGATTAGTAAAATGATCCATTACTTTTTCTGAATACATAATTAATTACTTCCTTTCTTTATAAAATCTTCATATAGTGGACTCATACTTCTTAAGCCACTTATAACTTCTTTTAACTTATCTACTGTATAATCAATTTCTTCCATAGTATTTTCATGATTCATTGTAAGTCTTAAAGAACCATGTGCAATTTCATGTGGAAGTCCTATTGCTAAAAGTACATGACTTGGATCTAAACTACCACTTGTACAAGCACTACCACTTGAAGCACAAATTCCAAGCGCATCTAGCTTTAAAAGCATTCCTTCTCCTTCAATAAATTGAAAACTAAAGTTAGCATTCCCTACTAGTCTCTTGTCTCTACTTCCATTAAGTCTTACATAAGGAATTTCACTAAGTACTCTATCAATTAAGTGTTCTCTTAAATTAAGAACATACTCGTTATTTTTTTCCATCTCACTAAATTTTAACTCAGCTGCTTTAGCAAACCCAATAATTCCAGGAGCATTAGTAGTTCCTGCACGTTTACCTTTTTCTTGCATACCACCACTTATTAAAGGTATAATCATAACTCCTTTTCTAACATATAAGAAACCAATTCCCTTAGGTCCTTCTATCTTATGTGCACTAGTACTAAGAAAATCAATATTCATCTCATTTACATCAATAGGAATATTACCATAAGCTTGCACTGCATCAGTATGGAATAAAACTTTATGTTTTTTACAAATATCCCCTATTTCTTTTAAAGGCATAAGTGTACCAATTTCATTATTAGCAGCCATTATACTAACTAATATAGTGTCTTCTCTAATTGAGTTCTCTAACTCATTTAAATCAATTAATCCATCTTCATTTACATTTAAATAAGTTACTTCAAAACCTAAACTCTCTAAATACTTACAACTTTCTAGTACTGCATGATGTTCTACTTTAGTAGTAATCATGTGTTTACCTTTATTCATTCTACTTATCATTATCTTTTTAATAGCCCAGTTGTCACTTTCACTACCTCCACTAGTAAAATATATCTCACTAGCTTCTGCACCTATTGTACCAGCTATTAATTTTCTTGCTTCTTCAACTCTTTTACTAACCATTCTAGATGGACTATATATACTAGATGGATTAGTATAATACTCACTAAAATATGGTAACATCTCATCTAACACTTCACGTCTAACTTTAGTAGTCGCAGCATTATCTAAATATATCATAAATCTAACTCCTCTCACTAATATGCTCGATTCCATATTTAAGTATAATCCTAATATGTTCATCACTTATACTATACATACTAGTCTGTCCATCTTTTTCTACCTTAACTAAATTTAAGTCTCTTAAATACTTTAGTTGATGACTAATTAAAGACTGACTTTTATTAAGACACAAAGAAATACCACTAACGCATTTACTTCCACTTAACAAACTATTAAGTATCATAAGTCTAGTATTATCAGCAAACACTTTAAAAAATTCACTTAACTTATCGTAATCTTGCATACCTTCTCCTTTTATGAATAACCATTCATATATCTCATTATAAAACTAGTTATATTCTAAGTCAAGAAAAAAATAACATAATTAAATGTTAAATATTACTTACTCAAGTTCTTCTATTTTTTTATTTAAAACATCAAGAAAATCTTGTTCAGCAGTAGTTAAATGTGTTTTCATATATTTATCATATTCTTCATGTGCTTTTTTCAAAGCCTGTTCATGAGTTATTTTACCACTACCATTTAATATATCTTTTCTTGTCATCTTTAAAAAAGCATCAAGTTCATTTATCCAATCTTTCATTGTCATAGGATGCATATCTAAAGCATTTATTTCTGCAATATCTAAATATGTAGATACCATTCTATTTAAAACAGTAATTTCTTCTTCAGTTAAATAGTTTTTTGCAATTTCAGTTTCACTTCTACTAGGATACTTTCCCTTAAAATTAGTAAGTCCTAAATTTTCTTTTTTTGAATCAACTCTGTTATATATTATTTCAGCTGCAGTATTACCAGTTATTGCATAATGTAATTTATTTTGAACTGTTTTAAAAAATTCTTTTGTTATTTCTGAATCTTTATCATAATCAACACTACAAGAAGAATATATATCTGTTATTTTTTGGTAAAATCTTCTCTCGCTTGAACGAATGTTTCTAATTCTTTCAAGTGTTTCTTCAAAATAATCCTCGCCAAATATGTAATTAGGATTTTTTAATCTTTCATCATCCATAACTACACCTTTTATCATATATTCTTTTAATATTTTAGTAGCCCAAATTCTAAAGTTGGTTGCTTTTTTTGAATTTACTCTATATCCAACTGCAATAATCATATCAAGGTTATATATCTTTACAGGTTTTTTAGAATTATCAACGTCGGTTTTTCCGACGGTGTTATTTTCATCAAGTTCACCACTATTTAATATATTATTAATATGTTCAGTTATTGTGCTTCTTCCTACACCAAACAATTCTGCAATTAAATTTTGAGTAAGCCATATGTCATTATTTATTAACATTACACTAACCTTAACGTCATTGTTCGAATCCCTATATATTAAAAAATCATGATTAGTTATTTGTAAGTTTTTATTGTCCATATGTTATTCTCCTTTCTATTAATTTTTTTATTTTATCAATGCCCTTTTTAGTTAACCATAGTATAAAAAACTTTATTCCAATCCCCAAAGCTATTGCTAATTCTATAACCACAATTACTATTATAAAATTCTTCCTTCTAATATTATCTAGTTAGTATAAATTTCTTTTTACAAAATCATTATATATCCATTCAGGTCCATAATCAAACACTTGAATTAATTCGTTAATTAATTCTTGCTTTTTCATTTTATTCAAATATTTAATTACTTTTTCATATTCCTCATCTTTCTCTTTTTCATACTCTTGTTGTAATTTTTCTTGCTCTTCTTCAAATTCTT
>OLRO01001148.1_pt1 | contig 16071 bp, 15 predicted proteins | sample 1673131 | NCBI WGS metagenome assembly OLRO01 (sample SAMEA3136757, study PRJEB25190) | human gut metagenome | biome: human gut; feature: human-associated habitat; material: faeces | place: Austria | collected 2013 | reverse complement strand
ATTTTTCATTCCAATCAAACGTCATTAAATAAAATTTAAGTATTATAGGGAGAGCTAAAGCCTGGACATCATAATTATTTCTTACAATCTATAACTAGCAATCATCAACAAATTCCTCAAATACTAAATTTGCCAAATCAATTCCTTTATTTGTTAACTTAATATGATTTAAATCAACTTCTATTAATCCTTCTTCTACTAATTTATTTAAATTTTCACGATATAAAAAAATCGGATTATCAATAAACTTTTCCTTAAATCTTGCTATATCAACACCTTGTATTTTTCTAAAACCTAACATCATAAATTCATTTTTCTTATCTTCTAAACTTTGACTTTCTTCTATTTGTATATTTTCTTCTTTCCTATTGTCTTCTATATGTTGAATATATTCTTCAACATTTATAGTATTAGAAAATCTAATGCCATTCAAATACGAATGAGCAGCAACTCCAAAACCAATATATTCTTCCTGATTCCAGCAATTTAAATTATGTCTTGATTCTTTTCCCAATTTAGCAAAATTAGAAATTTCATAATGATTATATCCATTTAACTCTAATGTATTTTTTACATACCAATACATATTTCGTTCTAAATCTTCATCTGGTAATTTAATCTCACCATTTTCTAACATTTTTTCAATTGGTGTATTTTCTTCTATTATTAAAGAATATACACTAATATGCTCTGGCTCTAACTTTATTATATCTTGTAATGTATTTTTTAGATCTCCAATCTTTTGTCCTGGAATCCCTATCATTAAATCTATATTGATATTTTTAAATCCAGTTTCTCTAGCTAGTTTGTATATCTCTAAAAATTCTTGATATGTATGAATTCTTCCTATTTTTTTCAAAATATCATTTTTTGTACTTTGAAGTCCTATACTTAATCGATTTATTCCTGATTTTTTGTAATCATTTAACTTTTTTGTATCAACTGTTCCTGGGTTTACTTCAATTGTTATTTCTATATCTTTAAATTCTATTAAATTACATTTTAACTTTTCTTTTAATTCACTTAATATTTCTACTATATATATACTATCTATATACGATGGTGTACCTCCACCTATATAAATACTAGTTACTTTATAATTTGAAAAATCAAATTCTTCTATTTCCTTTTTCAAACTTTCTATATATTCTTTTACTTCACTACATTTATTAGAATAAGAAACAAAATCACAGTAATAACATTTCTGTTTACAAAATGGTATATGTATATAGATTCCTAATTCATTTAACATTTAATTACCACCTTTTCCTTTTAAAAGTTGCCAAAATATATTTTATTCTTTTGGCAATTATGTTTAAAATAGTAACCGTTTTAGTTACTTAGCAAGTTCAATTATTTTTTTCAATCTATAATTTACTCCTGATTTTCCTATAGGCTCTTTTAATATTTTTCCTAAATCAGTTAATGACATATCTGGATTTTCTAATCTTAACTTAGCTATTTCTTTTAAATTATCATTTAATTTATTAAATTCTCCTGTTTTTTGTAATTTTTTTATAGCTGCTATTTGCTCAATTGACGCATTTAATGTTTTATTTAAATTTGCTGTTTCACAATTAACTAGTCTATTTACTTTTCCTTTCATTTCTTTTTGCACTCTTATTTCTTCAAATCTCATAACTGCTTTGTTTGCACCAATCAATGCTAAAAATTTTGAAATTTCTTCACCTTCTTTAATATAAATAGAATATTTATTTTTTGTTGTCATTTTTTTGCTTCTTATTCTTAGCTTTTCTAATATTTTTATAGAATCTTCTAAATTTTCCTCTTGATTTAATACAATCTCTAAATGATATTTATTTTCAGGATTATTAATAGAACCCGAACCTAAAAATAACCCTTTTATTATTGCCTTTAAACATTCTTTATCTTCCTGTTCTACGACATCTTCTTTCAATGAAATTTCGGATTTATTGTATTTCATAATTTGTTCTATTTCTGATATCTTTAATTTTATTACAAAATTCTTTCCGATTTATCTCTATATTGTGATTTATATTTAAATTAGCTAGTAATTTAGAAAAACGATTAATATTATAATCACTTTCTGTTGAAAATTTAATATTGTTTTTTCCTATAAAATCAATATTTCCTGAAATTAGATATCCCATTAATTCATATTCTACCATTTTCTTATTTGTCAAATTACTATTCTTATTTAATTCTTGTTTTATTTCAGATGAAAAAGACATTACATTTTCCTTTCCTAACTTAGTTTTGTAATTATTATCCTATCATTTCCATATAAATCTTTTTTGCTATATGTATTTATATATCTTTCTTTATTTTTAATGATTCCTATAACATCTTCTTTTTGATCATAACCAATTTCAAAACATAAATATCCATTAAATTTTAAGTATTTTTCACTCTCATTTATAATTTTTCTGTAAAAGTCCAGTCCATCATACCCTCCATCTAATGCAATTATTGGCTCTTTTTGTACGTCTTTATTTAATTTCTTTATTACTTCTCTTTTTATATATGGTGGATTAGATACTATTACGTCATATTTATCTTCTTTTAAATTTTTAAACAAATCTGATTCTACAAATGTTATTTGATTTTCTACATCATTATTTTTTGCATTTGTTCTTGCTATTTCTAAAGCTTTTTTACTAATATCTACCGCTGTAATTTCACTATTTTCTATATATTTAGCTAATGATATAGCGATTGCTCCACTTCCTGTACATAGGTCTAGAATTTTTTTAGCATTTATTTTTTTTGAAATATTTATAACTTCTTCTACTAATATTTCAGTGTCTGATCTTGGTATTAATACATTTTCATCAACATAAAAATTCATTTTCATAAATTCTTGCATATGCGTAATATGTTGAAGTGGTACGCCACTTATTATTTTTTTTATTGCTTTAAAATAATTTACTTCTTGTCTTAAGCTTAATGTTTGATTATCATATATTAATAAATATTGTCTAGGTTTATTTAATATAAATTGCATTAGAAGTCGTGCTTTTAAGTTTGGTTCTTCTATCCCATTTGTTTTTAAATTAATCATTCCCTTTTTTATTGTTTCTCGTATTGTCATATTAGCACCTTCTTTCTATCCATTTTGCTTTTTTCTATAAAAGTCGCCAAAAATGAAAATTTCTTATTTTGGCAACTTCTAAATTATTCTTCAAAAAACCTCTGAAAATCTTCTTCATTGATTTTTTCTTTTTCTAATAAAGCTTGTGCAATCATATCCAATTTATCTCTGTGTTGTTGTAATAAACTTAATGCATCACTATATGCAATGTCAATCAATTTTTTTACTTCTTCCCCAATCTTATCTCCTATATTTTCACCAAACATTTGCATTTCATAAGGTTCTTTTCCTTGGAAATCAATCGGTCCTAAATTATCACTCATTCCATATTTAGTTACCATATCTCTTGCAATTTTTGTTGCTACTTCTATATCATTACTTGCTCCTGTTGATATATCATTTAATACCAATTTTTCAGCTGCTCTTCCTCCTAATAAAGCTATTAATTTTTCTTGCATTTCTGTTTTTGATATATAATATTTATCTTCGTCTGATTTATACATTGTATATCCACCAGCTACACCTCTTGGTATAATTGATATTTCTTTTACATTTGTTTGTGTTAGTAAATATCTACTTACTACTGCATGTCCTGCTTCATGATAAGCAGTTAATTTTTTATCTTTTTCTGAATATACCCTGCCTCTTTTTTCTAATCCAACTGTTACTTTTTTAACAGCTTCTTCAATATCTAAGTTTTCAATATCTTCATGTTTATTTTTAGTTGCAACAATTGCCGCTTCATTCAATATGTTTTCAAGTTCAGCTCCTGTAAATCCTGCTGTATCTTCCGCAATACTTTCTAAATTTACGTCATCTGATATTTTCTTATCTCTTGCATGAATTTTCAAAATTTCTAATCTTCCTTTTAAATCAGGAACTGGTATTGTTATTTGTCTATCAAATCTACCAGGTCTAAGCAATGCTTTATCTAACATTTCTGGTCTATTAGTTGCTGCTAAAACAATAATCGTTTCTTCAGAACTAAATCCATCCATTTCAACTAAAAGCTGATTTAAAGTTTGATTGTTTTCTGTTTCTGCCCCACTATTAGATGTCCTTCTAGAACCTATTGCATCAATTTCATCAATAAATACTATACATGGTGCCAGTTTTCTAGCTTTTTCAAATAATTTTCTAACTCTGGAAGCTCCTAATCCTGCAAACATTTCAATAAATTCAGATCCACTCATAGAAATAAAAGGTACATCTGCTTCTCCTGCAATTGCTTTAGCTATCAATGTTTTACCAGTTCCTGGCTTTCCATATAACAATACTCCTTTTGGTACTCTAGCTCCCATTTTTTTAAATTTCTCAGGTTTTTTTAAGAAATCAACAATTTCAATCATTTCTTCTTTTTCTTCATCTAATCCAGCTACATCATCAAATTTGATTTTTGTTTTTCTTTCTGTATCATCATATACTTTGCCTTTTTCTCCCAATCCTTGCATTTTAAATATCATAATAAATAATGCAAGCATTATAGCTGTTGGTAAAATAGACATTATCATACTTGGTATTTGTGCCAAAATACTTTTTGGCTTTTGTATTAATTCCAGCTCATTTCCTTCAGCTACTTTTGATTGAACTAAATTCATAAAACTCTCTGTTTCCGGAACAATTGATGTTTTCTCTTCTTCTACATCTTTTAGTTTTACTTTTACCGTTGTACTACCTGTAGTCATTTCTACTTTTTCTATATTACCATAAGACAATTCTTTTATTAAATCTGTATATGCTAATGTATTTTCATCTTTTTTACTAGTATTTTTTACCCAAAATATACTTACCAAAGCTATAACTATTACAAATAATATTGATAAACCTATTAACAGCATTGATTTTTTATTTTTCTTTTCATTGTTATTTCCTTTATTTTTGCTCATTTTTCCATCCTTCTTCCTTTTTATATAAATTATGCATTTGAGCCTTCTGCTTCATTTCCCAAGTTTTCTTTTTCTTCTTTATCCTTTTTCTTTTGTTCTCTATTATTTTTTTCTTCTTCTTTATCTTTTTTTCTGCGTTCTTCTTTCTCTTTATTATCTTTTTCTTCTTGCTCCATTTCCTTTTTTACAATCGCTTCTGCTTCTGCTATTTTCATCAATTCTAATTGTTTTTTCATAAAATCTGCTTTCAAAATTAAAATTGCTGCCACTAGATAAATTGCTGCCACTGCAACATACATAACTTGGAAATATTCCATATTAAATGTAACAAAAATATTAACTGCCACATATAACATATTTAAAATAACTGACAATGTTAATGCATATGCTGACATATTAAATACAGCTACATATCTCATTTTTATTCTTGCTAATAATGTTGTAATATATCCAAAGAAGCTTAATAATACAACATTTGAAATTATTGTTAATAAATACATAATAAAAGCATAAATAAATATTGTTAAAAATATGCTAACATATAATGTTACTATTTTACTACTATTCGCATAATTAATAACATCCTGCTTTGTAAATTCACTTACTCCAAATGATTCAAAACTTTCCTTATATGTGTAACTTATAGTCCCAACTACTGAAGAATTCTTTAAAATAATTCTGTCTTTTAAGATAATAGCTCCTTCTTCTACTTCCGTAATATCATTAATATAATGTTTTATTACATATATATGTCAAAAAAAGCGTGTCATTAAAACAGCGTTTTCAGCAGGAGAAGAGTAGTAGTTTTTCCTCTCTCCCACCTTGATGAATCCGAATTTTTCATAGAGAGAACGGGCATTTTTGTTGCTTTCACGAACCTCAAGAGTGAGAAAGCAGAGGTTATTTTTCTTGGCATAGTTCACAAGCGTTTCAACAAGCGCCGAACCTATTCCCCGATTTCTGTGTGTGCCGTCAACAGCAACATTGAAAATGTAACCCTCGTCAACAACAACGCTCATTCCTATATATCCGACAACGGCATTATCTTCCGTTGCGGTAAAAAACAGCGAGGTTTCGTTGTTCAGTTCTTCTTCAAGGCTGTTAAACGACCACGGATGCGAAAAACACCTCTGTTCAAGCTGTGCAACCGCCTCAAGCTGATTTTCGGTCATTCTGTCAATTTTCATACGCTTTTAATATTTCCTTTACAGAATTAACAATTTCATCACGGCAATGTCTGTACACATCAATGTCACCGCCGTAGGGATCGCTTATACCGAGCACGGCGATTTTTTCGGGCTGTACAAGAAAAAACTGCATCAACATTTTTGCGTGACTTTGCGACATACAGTAAAATTTTTCGTATTTTTCAATGCCGGCATCAGCTACGGCTGTTGAAGCTTTGCCCGAAAGGTCAACTCCGATTTCCTTACAGGCAATCACGGAATTTTCCGACACGGGAAGTCCCGTTGAGGTCGCAATGCCAAAGCTTTCCGCCCTGACGCAAACGCCGTTTTTCTCTGCCATATCATTAAAAATTGCTTCTGCCATAGGACTGCGACAGGTGTTGCCCGTGCAGACAAAGGCAATTGTTCTGTTATCCTTTTGCATCATACCAAGTCCTTCCGACTGCCGCATCGGCTGTGAGCGGAACGCTCATTTTAACTGCGTTTTCCATTTCTTCCTGAACGATGAGTGCAACTCTCATGCTCTCATCCTGCGGAGCTTCAACAATAAGTTCATCGTGAACCTGCAGCACAAGTCTTGCACGGAGATTTTCGGCTTTCATTCGCTCGTCAACCTTAATCATTGCAATTTTGATAATGTCTGCGGCTGTGCCCTGAATAGGCATATTTCTTGCAACTCTCTCGCCGAATGCACGGATCATATGCTTGCTCGAGGTGAGTTCGGGAAGATTTCTTCTTCTGCCGAACATTGTTTCAACATAGCCGTCAGCCTTTGCTCTTTCAACAACATTTTTCATATAGCTGTCAACACCGCTGTAATGGGCAAGATAACTTTCAATGTAGCGCTTTGCCTCTCTGTTTGAAACACCGATATCCTTTGCAAGAGAAAATGCACCGATACCGTAAACAATGCCGAAGTTGACCGCCTTTGCACGGCTTCTCATAATCGGAGTTACCATATCAAGCGGCATATTGAACACCTGTGACGCTGTGATTGCGTGGATATCTTCGTTGTCCCTGAACGCTTTTATCATATTTTTGTCACCCGAAATATGGGCAAGCACACGGAGTTCAATCTGCGAATAGTCGGCATCAACAAGCACCTGACCCTCTCCTGCGCAGAAAAACTTTCTCATCTCTCTGCCGAGTTCGGTCCTTACGGGAATGTTCTGGAGATTCGGCTCTGTTGAGCTGATTCTGCCTGTTCTTGTTTCGGTCTGGTTAAAGTTTGAATGGATTCTGCCGTCATCTGCAATGACCTTTAAAAGTCCCTCGCAGTAGGTTGAATTCAGCTTTGAGAGCGTTCTGTATCTCAGCACCATTTCAACAACAGGGTGGTCATACCTCAGGCTTTCAAGCACCTCTGCATTTGTGCTGTAGCCGCTCTTCGTTTTCTTTTTGCAAGGGAGTCCGAGGTTTTCAAATAAAACTACGCCAAGCTGTTTCGGAGAATTGATGTTAAACTCACAGCCCGCACTTTCGTAAATTGCGGTTTCAAGCTCCTTAATCTGTGCCGAAAGCATTTCGCCGTAGCCTTCAATGCCCTGTCGGTCAACACAGACACCGATATTTTCCATTCTTGCAAGCACCTTTGCAAGCGGTATTTCAATTTCACTCAACAGCTTTTCCTGACCGTGAGCCTTGATTTTATCTCCGAGTTTTTCGCACAATTCTGCGTAACAGGCAAATGCCTCGTATTTTTCATTCTGCTCATCAGTGCAGACAGGCAGAGTGATTTCGTAAGAGGCACAAAGATTTTTGTCCGAATAATCCTTTGACGACGGTTCAATCAGATATGCCGCAAGCTCAATATCAAACACAATATTTTCAACATCAATATTTTTCTCATCGGCATAAGCGTAGAGCGTTTTGATGTTTCTTGTGTACTTTTCAAGTTCACTGTCGGCAATAAACTTAACAAAAAGTTCTTCATCCGTGCTTATATACACCTTGCCGTCAAAAAGTACGGCAAAGGATTTTAATTCTTTATTCTCAATTTCAAAGCTAATATAGAGTTTTATCTTTGGCTTAACATTTTTTAAAAGTTCATTTTCATCAAAATCAGATACAACCTCAAGTGTTTTTTTCTCAGTTTCTTTTGTCTTTGTATTTTTGTCAGCCTTGATTCCGTATTTTTCTATTAAAGAAAACAGTTCAAGTTTTGCCATAAATCCGGCACATTCATCGGCATCTTTCATATCTACAACATAATTTTCGACATTTGTGTCAACAGGAGCGTTGCAGTTTATTTCACCGAGCATACGGCTGAGAATTGCATTATCCTTTGATGCAGTCAGCTTTTTGCGAATACCGTCCTTGATTTCAAGTTCATCAAGATGGTTATAGATATACTCAACCGTGTGATATCTCTGAATGAGGTCGCCTGCACCCTTTGGACCTATTCCCGCAACTCCGGGAATATTATCCGAAGTATCGCCCTGAATCGCCTTGATTTCTATAAGCTCTTTCGGAGTTACACCGTAAGTTTCAAGAATCTTTTCGGGGGTATAAAGTATATCCTGTTTGTTTGAGCAAAGATGAACGCTTGTTTTATCCGACACAAGCTGAAGGCTGTCACGGTCACCTGTTGCAATAACACACTCGTTTCCGTTTTCTTCACAAGCCTTGGCGAGCGTACCGAGAATATCGTCAGCCTCAAAGCCCTCGCAGGTAACAAGCTTATAGCCTAAAAGGGTAAGAAGCTTTTTCAGCGGTTCCATTTGTGACGCAAGCTCCTCCGGCATACCTTTTCGCGTTGCCTTGTAGCCTGCATAGGCCTTGTGCCTGAAGGTCGGTGTTTTCAGATCAAAGGCAATCGCCACGGCGTCGGGATTTTCTTCATTTTTAATTTTATACAGCATTGTAAGAAATCCGTAAATTGCGTTTGTAAACTGACCGTCCTTTGTGGTAAGCGGTCTTATTCCGTAAAACGCGCGGTTTACAATACTGTTTCCGTCAACAGCAAGTAATCTCATAATTTATACATCACATTCTCAATTTTTCCGTCTTTAATGTAAATTCTCGGAACACGCTTTCCGACAAGACAGACGGTTTCGTAGTTTATAGTTCCTGTATTTTCGGCAAGTGAATCTGCAGTAGGCTCACCGTTTTCGCCTGTTCCGAATACGACAACCTCGTCACCTGTCTTGACATCTTCAATATCGGTAACATCAAGCATTGTCTGATCCATACATATTCTGCCCACAATTTTTGCTTTCTTTCCGTTTACCGTCATATAGCCGTCTTTTGCATTCTGTCTGATGAATCCGTCAGCGTATCCGATAGGAACGGTTGCAATTTTCATCTTTCTGTCGGCTGTAAAAGTTCTGCCGTAGGAAATTGTTGCACCCTTTTGAACCTCTTTTACAAAAGCGACAACTGTTTTAAGAGTCATTGCAGGAACAAGGTCAAGTCTGTCGGCAAGCTTTGATGACGGAGCAAGTCCGTAGAGGATAATACCTGCTCTTACCATATCGCAACAGGTTTCGGGGTAATCTTCAATTGCGCCGCTGTTTGAGCAATGAACAACGCTGATATCTACGCCTCGCTTTTTAAGGCTGTCACGCACATGAATAAAGTTTTCATACTGCTTGTTTGTGAACTCTCTGCCCTCGGCATCTTCATCAGACACACAAAAATGAGTAAAAAGCCCCTCAACCTCAAGATTCGGAAGGCAACAAGCCTCGCAAATTTCTTCAATAGAATATTCATCCCGTGGAAATTCCTGACACATAAAGCCGATTCTTGACATTCCCGAGTCAACCTTGATGTGCATTTTGCAGATACAATCCTCTTCAACACATTTTTCAGAAAGCTCCTTTGCATACTCAAGTGAAAAAACAGCCTGAGAAATATTATAAGCGGCAAGATTTTTTGCTTCCGAAACGGGAGTGTAGCCAAGAATCACAATAGGGAGTTTTGAACCGCTCTTTCTGATTTCTATACCCTCGTCAATATTTGAAACGGCAAAAAAGTCAGCGCCAAGTTGCTCATAGAGTTTAGACAGTTCAACGGCGCCGTGACCGTAACCGTCTGCTTTTATAACGCAGCAAATCTTTGCTCTGCCGCCGACTTTGTTTTTTATTTCATTAAAATTATGCTTAATTGCATCAAGCGATACCTCTGCCCAGGTTCTCTTTAAGTAATCCATCAAACTACCTCTTTTATTTTTATTCGCATCTAATTTAATACCGTAAACATCTGTATTTTTACAAATCAAATTGTACTGTCTTAAATATTTATTATAATACTTTTACACCGATAAATCAATCCATATTGACAAAGAAAAACTGAGTGCTAAAATATTAGTAGATTACGCACAAAAGGTTGATTTTATGGAAATAAATATTCGCAAAGCAGTCATAAGCGATTACCCTGCCATGGTTGAAATCTGGAACGAAGTTGTAGAGGACGGAATAGCCTTTCCGCAGCTTGATTTACTTGACGAAAACAGCGGTGCGGAATTTTTCGGTTCACAAACATATTGTGCGGTTGCGGAAAATACCGAAAGTCACGAAATTTTAGGCTTATACATTCTTCATCCCAACAATGTAGGCAGATGCGGTCACATTTGCAACGCAAGCTATGCTGTAAAAAGCAGTGCAAGAAATTTACATATCGGTGAAAAGCTTGTTTCGGACTGCCTTGTTCAAGGCAAGGAAAACGGATTTACAAAAATGCAACAACTGTAGTTAAAACAGAAATGTTGGAATATCATTTCAATAATTTAGGAGGTTGGGCAGGAGATTTATAAACGTTAATGATTAATACTTATATTCAATTGGACGGTAGTGATAATTATGATGAATTTTATAATAAATTTTATCAATTAATTGGTGACAATGATTTTTCATTATCTATGAAGGATTTGTATGCTGATACAGATGCATATAATATCTACACTTTATTAGATGGAACCTCAAATTGTTTAGCTGATTCAACTAAAACATATTATAGTGATGGTTACAAAAAAAGATATAGTTCATTTACAAATAATTGGAACAGAGAAACAATATTAAACCTTGTTAAAACCTATACAAATACTAATTATCTTTTAGATATAGATATGTTAAGGTGGCCATTATTCAATGAATCAAATAAGGTTGATGGAACTGAATATTATAATTTTTCAGAAAATCAATCGAATGCATCTGCCAAGGCTTTTACTGACTTTTTGATGCATCAGTTGCAAAAGGAGAGATAATATTGAAGTTTAAAATTATCGTCATAATCGAAACGATTATTATTGTATTTTTATTTTTATTGTTGCCTTTATCTTGCAGTTATATCAGTGAACATACAACAATAAAAGATCCACAATGGTTCAGAGAAGTTTCTCCCGATGAACAACACACTATTGTAGCTAATTTTATCGGCAACAATACTTCGGAAAGAATCTGCGTTCAAATAATGATATTTAATGAAAATCATGAAACGTCAACTATGATGATTACTGTGGATAATGACGGTGATGTTCCGGATGAAAAAAACTACAGATTGGAATGGCATGATGAATATGTAAAAATAACGACCATCAATAATAAAGGGAGTGAAAAATCCTTTAGATTATATTGGGAGGATTTGAATTTCAGCAGTAGCACATATGATGAATCCAATAGGTTTTTATTCGACTGGTAATTTTTCATTTAATAAAGCCCATGAAAACCAACTGTGGTGATTATAGTAAATAATATAGTTTATCAGCCAGAAGGGGCTGTCGCAAATGAGTGAAATTTGCAACAGTCCCTATTTTTTTGATAGATTAAGTTTTAGTAAGAATGAAATTTTAAAAAAGTTGAAAATATCTTCAATGGCATACGCACTAATTCAGAGGGTGGATAAAATTTCCATCCTCTTTTTTCGGATTGTTTACTTTTCTTAACGCTATGCGATTTTTTTCTCAAATAAAGGTTTGTGAAAACGGTCAGATTTTGTTCGGTTCCATAGTTTTTGAATATTGAAAGCGAATGCAAGAAGAAAAAATTGCGTTTCGGTCTTTTTTTTCCTCTCGTTAAAAATCTTCTAAATGCAAAGTCTTGCTTGATTACTCCGAATGCTCCCTCTACCTGAATTGAACGGTTCATTCTCAGGATAATACCCTCATCTGTAGTTATCCGTTGTGTGGCTTCCTTCTTCTGCCTTGCCATTGTCGGAGAAAACGCTATCTTTCGATTTTCATATTTTCCCTTGTAGCATTTTTCTCGGTGCGGACAGCCTGAACAGTCCTCACATATATAATTTCTCCTTGTTGTTTCATATCCATTCTGACTTTTGCGTTTGCTATCATAAGCAAAGATCAGCTTTTTGCCATTAGGACACACAAAGTAATCTCCTGTTTCATCGTAAAAGAGATTCTCTTTGCGGTAAATATCATTCTTGTATTTTCGCTTTTTGCTAATCTCATAATCGGCAGGCTTGATATACGCATTTTGTTCTTCCGATTCAAGATATGTGTAATTTTCCTCACTTGCATATCCTGCATCTGCTATGATATTTTCGTATTTCTTTTCGGTGTTTTTTCGTATTCTCTCTAGAAACGGTATCAGTGTAGTTGTGTCTGTGGGATTAGGAAACAAGCCTACTCCGACAATATATTCGCTCTCTACTCCTATCTGTACATTGTATCCCGGCTTGAGCTGTCCGTTGAGCATATGATCCTCTTTCATCCTCATAAAGGTCGCATCCGTATCAGTTTTTGAATAGCTCTTTCTCTTGCCGCATATTTCTAGACTTTTGTTGTAGTTGTCCAGTCTTTCAAGATAACTGTAAAGTTTCTCGTAATCCCGTTGCAGCTGCGTTTTGTGTTTGCCTCATCCATGTACAAATTCAATATAAGCAATTGAATTGAACAGTTCAGAAACTCAATTACCTCTTCCAAATTACTTCCGTCGGCTAATCCGTATTTTTCACAAATAGAAGCCAGTTCCTGATTAATTTTATTTTTTAATTTTTGTAGATTCTTTTCTACCGCCTTCGCCCAGACAAAGGTATATCTGTTGGCATTGGCTTCTATTTTTGTACCGTCTATGAATATGTTTTTGTAAGAAATTTCGCCTAAATCACAGAGTTTTTCAACCAATTGACAGAACAACTCCTCAATTACTCCGGCAAGCCTTTCATTTTGAAATCTTGCAAAGGTTGAGTGGTTCGGAACAGGTTCCTCCTGCAAAAGCCACATAAAGCGAATATCATTTTTGCATGCTTTTTCAATATCCCTGCTTGAATAAATGCCGTTCATATATGCAAACACAAGTATCTCAAACAAAACTGCCGGATCTATTTTTCGCCAGCTTCTCAGGTACAAAGAATAGAGCTTTGTGTAATCTAATTCATCACATATTTCCGCTAATTTTCTTACCGGATCATTTTTCTCGATTTTTATTTCTAAATTTAATGGTAAAACCAATTGATTTCTGCTTCTCATTGTTGTATAATTTACTTGCTTTCTTTGTGGTTTTGTTTGCAATTAAATTATACTATAGAAAGCACTAACCGGGCAACCCTTTCGGGCTACCCGGCTTTTCTTTTTGGAGCTGTTATTGCGACAGCACCCTTAATTTTTATTTTAATGCGTCAATAGCTGCTGTAATGAGTGCAATCTGCTCTCTTTCCTTTGCAGCCTGACCCTTTACTTTTTCGATAACGGCTTCAGGTGCTTTTGCAACAAAGCCTGCATTGTTAAGCTTACCCTCGCTCTGTGCAAGTCTTTTCTTAACCTGCTCAAGCTCCTTGTTAAGTCTTGCAATTTCTGCGTCTTTGTCAACAAGTTCGCTAAGCGGAATATAAATCTTTGCATCAGCGGTAACAACCGTTACTGCACCGTCAATGTCAAAACTCTCCGCAATTTCAACTTCATTTGCAGAAGCAAGTTTCTGAATGAAAGGTGTGCCGTTGGTAAATGTATCCGCAAACTTAGTTGCAACATAAACCTTAGCTTTCTTTGACGGCGGAACATTCATCTCACTGCGGCGGTTACGGATAGCACGGATAGCGTCCATAACTCTTTCCATTTCGGCAACATCCTCCGGGAAGTCAAGTTCTGCCTTGAACTCCGGATACTTAGCAAGCATAACGGTTTCACCCTCGTGAGGAATAGTCTGCCAAATTTCTTCTGTTACATACGGCATAAACGGATGGAGAAGTCTTAAAATCTGATCAAGTACATAAAGAAGTACCTGTCTTGCATTTTGAGCGTCCTCGCCGTCACCCGAAAGTCTTGTCTTAGCAAGTTCAATATACCAGTCGCAGTAACAATCCCAAATGAACTCGTAAACTTTCTGAACAGCAATACCAAGCTCAAATTTTTCAAGGTTTTCGTTTACTTCCTTAGCTACTGTATTGAACTTAGAAACAATCCACTTGTCCTCTGTAGTAAGAGTGTCGGGAAGTTTGTTCTCAACATCATAATCGTCGATATTCATATGAACATAACGGGCAGCATTCCAAAGCTTATTAGCAAAATTAGCGCAAGCCTCAATACGCTTTTCCGAATATCTGATGTCATTTCCCGGTGAGTTACCCGTTACAAGCAGGAATCTGAGCGCATCGGCACCGTATCTGTTGATAACATCAATCGGGTCAGGACCGTTACCAAGTGACTTAGACATCTTTCTGCCAAGCTCATCTCTTACAATACCGTGCATAAATACGGTCTTGAACGGTGCTTGACCTGTCTGCTCAATAGCAGAGAATATCATTCTTGCAACCCAGAAGAAAATAATATCATATCCTGTAACTAATGTATCTGTTGGGTAAAAATATTTAAAATCTTCTGTTTGTTCTGGCCAGCCAAGTGTAGAAAATGGCCATAATGCAGAACTAAACCATGTATCTAATGTGTCTTCATCTTGTTTTAAATTTGTGCTTCCACATTTTGTACATTTATGTGGTTCTTCTTTTGATACTATAACCTCTCCACATTCTTGACAATAATATGCTGGTATTCTGTGTCCCCACCATAATTGTCTTGAGATACACCAGTCTTGAATATTTTCCATCCAGTTGTAATAAATTTTATCAAATCTTTCAGGTACAAATTCTACTTTTCCTGTTCTAACTGCTTCAATAGCTGGTTTTGCTAAAGGTTCCATTTTTACAAACCATTGCTCAGAAATATGTGGCTCAATTGTATGGTGGCAACGATAGCATTTTCCTACATTGTGATTATAGTCTTCTATTTTTACTAAGTATCCTTCTTTTTGTAATCTTTCAACTATTTTTTCTCTTGCTTCATACATATCCATACCTTTGTATTCAGGTACTAAATTGTTCATTTTGAATTCTTCGTCAAATACAGGTATAATTTCTAAGTTATGTTTTAAGGCTGCTTGATAATCATTTGGATCATGTGCAGGTGTAAGTTTTACGGCACCTGTTCCAAATTCTTTTTCTACGAAGTCGTCTGCTATAATAGGAATCTCTTTATTCATAATTGGTAATATTACAGTTTTTCCTACTAAGTCTTTATATCTTTCATCATCTGGATGTACTGCAATTCCTGTGTCTCCTAACATTGTTTCTGGCCTTGTAGTTGCTACTATAACAAATTTACCTTCTTCTCCTTTTACTGGATACTTAACATGCCATAAATGTGTTGGTTCTTCTTCATATTCTACTTCTGCATCTGAAATTGAAGTATTGCAATATGGGCACCAATTTATCATTCTCTTGCCTTTGTAAATTAGTCCTTTATTGTATAAGTCTATAAATACTTCTGTTACGGCATTGGATAAGCCTTCATCCATTGTAAATCTTTCTCTATCCCAGTCACATGAAGAACCTATCTTCTTAAGCTGTGAAACAATACGACCGCCGTACTGTGCTTTCCACTGCCAAGCTCTGTCTAAGAATTTCTCTCTTCCTAAATCTTCTTTTGTAATGCCTTCTTCACGCATTTTTTCTACAATCTTAGCTTCTGTGGCAATTG
>OLRO01001147.1_pt1 | contig 16106 bp, 9 predicted proteins | sample 1673131 | NCBI WGS metagenome assembly OLRO01 (sample SAMEA3136757, study PRJEB25190) | human gut metagenome | biome: human gut; feature: human-associated habitat; material: faeces | place: Austria | collected 2013 | reverse complement strand
TTGGCGGCTGCAAAATATCATATAGTTATTGACATAATAAGCAATATGTGGTTGTAGAGGATTTGAGGTATAGGAAGTTTGAGTATAGTATAATATCGCAGGAGTTACTCATTGTAATTACGATGTCAAACACCAGATTCAAACCTTTTGACACTGTAATCTCATTGTACAAATAAGCTGAAACACCGGCTTTTCTGTGCAAAACAAATAAGAAAGTGTAGAGGAAATTATGCATTACCACAATCCATTTCATCAAAAAAGACATACCACGAAAGCATCTCATGGTATAAAGTTTGTTACTTCAATCACTACGACCATTGCGCTGATCTTGGTCTGTGCGCTGGCAGTTTCGCAGATCATTCCGACAGACCGAACGGATCGATCTGCCAAAGTCGCACAGGGTAAAACAACCAGATCAAAAAAGCCTGTGAAAACGACATTTACCCCGGCTTCCGGTGAATTTCGCGGTGTATGGATCTCTTTTCAGGATATTGGAGAAAAGCGCTACACCAAAAAGCAGTTTGAGAATTTCATCAACAAGACGTTTGATAACTGCAAAAAAAATGGATTTAACGCTGTGATCGTTCATGTTCGTCCATTTGCCGATGCCTTGTATCCGTCCAGCTATTTTCCATGGTCTCGCTATGTATCCGGAAAAGCCGGGAAACATCCGGGATTCGATCCGCTCTCCTATGCGGTCAGCGCGGCACATAAGCGGGGCTTAGCTTTCCATGCATGGATCAACCCTTATCGCATTGCCAGCAATACGACCAACGTATATAAACTCCCGAAAAAGTCCATTGCCCGAAAATGGGCTGTTTCCAAGAAAGCTTCCAAACGCCGCAATGTATTAAAATGGGATGGGAAACTGTACTTTAACCCGGCTTCCAAAGATGTTCAAAATCTTGTTTGCAATGGTGTCCGTGAGATCGTGCGCGATTATGCTGTAGACGGCATTCATTTTGACGATTATTTTTATCCGAATCTGGGTGCGAAATACAAAAAGGTATTTGACTACAAAGAATACAAAGCATACGCAAAGCGCTGCAAAAAGAAACACAAGAAAAAAGTTTCGATCGTAACTTGGCGCAGAAACAACGTATCCAACATGTTAAAACGTGTTCGAACCATCGTACATAGATTGGATAATAATTGCGTATTTGGTATCAGCCCGGCAGGCAATATCCGTAATTTATATGCAAAAAATAATTATTACGCAGATGTCAAAAAATGGATGCGTTCTTCCAAATATATTGATTATATCTGCCCACAGATTTACTGGACATTCAGTCAAAAGACTTGTCCTTTCCGCGAAACCACAAACAAATGGCTCGCGATACCACGCGCAAAATCCGTAAAAGTATATGTCGGTCTGGGCGGCTACCGTGCCGGCATCTCTAAACGAGAGGCAAAATTAGGAGCGGACGCAGAGTGGGGCACAAGCCGCACTAATCTCAAACGCCAGCTCCTATATTTACGCTCACAAAACAGTTGTGGCGGTTTTATGTTGTTCTCTTATTCCGATTTGATCCGCAAATCGGCACGCTCAGAAATGAAGCGGTTTACAAAATTGCTGAAAACTGTACCTTCAAATGCTGTAGGACCAACTGCGACGCCAACGGCAGCTCCAACCACTGTACCGACGGCAGTACCAACAGGAACTCCAACAGATGCTCCAACGGACAGCTCGACAACTGCTCCAACAGAAACTCCAGCGGCAGCTCCAACAAACTAACCGACCGTTACCGGCAACTGATCCCGGAACGCACGGCGAAACCGTTACTTAACAGCTAACTCCGCAGGCGGCTTTGCCAGTATGTTGTGCACCGGAATAACGCTTACAATTGCATTTACCAGCATAATTGCCGCTATCAACGTTATCGCGCCCCACCATGGAAAGCTTAGATTCATTCCAAGGGATGGCACGGATGCGGCGAACTTCATAACACCTGTCGTGACCACAACCCCGGGAAGTGTCGTATAGCAATTGATCAGCAGCATTTCAAGTATAAAAGAACGGATAATACTTGCCTTGGAAATTCCAAGCAGGCGATACACCGTCAACTCCTCCATTCGTGATGATGCATTGGAGCGGATCGTATAATAAATGATCAACACAGACAAGATGACAGCAATCATTGCAAACAATGCCTTGCTTCTCGTCTTGTCTTTCATTTTGTTCCGATAGGCTTTCACTTGTTGCTCTGCCGGAATCGTCACTTTGACCCGAAACATTTTTTGATACGGTTTCAGTTCACTTTGCAATTGCTTTACCAGCTCTTCCCGCTGCTCCAAATCATCCACATAATATTTTATCTTCTGCATTCCCACTGCCAACTGGTCTGCTAATTGCTTACCGGCGGCATCTGTCAAAACATAATCAACATCACAGGAATTGTCAAATCCACCCACTACAATGTAATTTTCTCCTGCATTACTAACCGGTTCCTCTTCGTAAGACACGGAACTATTACCAAGCTGTTGCACCGGATATTCTTTCTGGTTTCCCTGAAATTCCTGATAACTTTTGATCTGATCATATTTTGACTGCGGAACCAGCATCTGATCATCCTGCAAGGTTACATTATCGTACTTACCCGGATACAGCTTCTGCAGCTCTGATAATGACATGACCGAATAGGAACTCGCAACCATTCCAAGCAGCTTTGATTGACTGCAGTAAATGGACGCCTCGTTGTTGCCACTAATGCCAACTACCGTCAGATCTTTGCTGAATGTGTTAATAGAAAGTGTCTCTCCTAACAACTCCTTTGCGGACGCATATTGACCGGAAATAGCCGTGTCACTTTTCAAGAAACGATCCGCAACCAGCTTATCGATAACAATCTCATCCGATTTCTTTGGAAGCCGTCCATATAACAGATCTTTCTTCGTAACTTTCGATATGTCCACATAGGAAAAGTCGCGGATCACCTGGCTGCTCCCCCGCATCTGATATAACGTATCTGCCTGTATCACCAGGTCACGCGCTGCATCGTAAAACATCATATCCTTACGTTTCCCTTTCGAAAGCACCTTATTATAACACTCCTGCATGGTATCACCAACGGCATATTCTTCTGCCGGAGAAGCCAGTTTCATCTCCACCTGTACATAATGTGAATCATCCTTCACAATCTCTTCCCGATGCACCGTAACTGCTGTGATCAAGTCCGATATCGTCAGCGAAAGCATGATTGCTGTTATTAAAAGGATGACAACGATAAATGCCTGCTTTTTCCCCAACAACTTCAAATTTTCTAGTGTCATTCGCCAGGTTGCTTTCCAGGACAACCCGGATTTTTTACTCATTTCCAATGGAGATAATTCATATGAGAAGTTCTCAACATCTTCCATCTCCAGTTTTGGTCTTGGCTCATCAAAGATTTCACATCCGGCTTCTTCCCCCGCAAAGATCACATCACTTGCCATGTCACTCCGAATATAAAGTTTCCCACTTTTCCATGCCATTTTTAATCGAATAGGTTCCTCTTTGCTGTCCGCATTTTGGTACACTTCAATTTCATTTTCATCGCTTTGCATGGCCTGACATGTGAGCTCCGGCAAATAAATATTACCATCGTCCGATCGTTCATAACTGCTGCCGGAATGATTATCGTAATCTTTTGTAATCTCTCCATCCTTGATCTCTAGAATACGATCCGCAAAAAACTCAGCAATACGGCGCTCGTGCGATACTAAAATAACCAGACATTCCTTGGAAATCGCACGCAATATACTCATTGTACGTATTGTATTTTCCTCGTCCAGATTGCCGGTCGGCTCATCTGCCAATATGATCTGCGGTGATTTCACAAGTGCCCGGGCAATAGATACCCTCTGCTGCTGTCCACCCGACAATTTGGATACCAGCTTCTTTTTGTAACGGCCTATGCCAAGCTGCTCCAATACATACGATACTCTCTCATCTTTTTCCTCATCCGTCAGATCATAATGACTAAGTGCAAGCTTTACATTATAAGCAACCGTGTAATCCTGCAGCAAATAATAATTTTGGAAAATATAGCCAAATTTTTCACAACGCAAATGCTCAATTTTCTTTGGCTCGTACTTCTTTAATATCGTTTCGTCTACAGTAAGTGTTCCTCCCTGAAACACATCCAATCCACCAATGGTATTTAATAACGTGGTTTTTCCGGAACCGCTTTCCCCCAAAATACATACCAAACCTGTCTGTGGCAGCTCCAATGTAATATCATTCAATACATGAAGCTCACTTCGTTTACCGCGGTTAAAATATTTCTGTAAATGTTCTATCTTGATCATTCGCTCACCTTCCCTTTTAACAAATGATTAAACGCTGCTACCATCACCATCGCAGCCACATAATTGTACATAAAGTACGCTAGGTACCCGGGCCATTCATAATAATAGAGCATAGCACGCAGCGCCGGCACAAAGATTCCAACTACATTCATCACTACCGCGACCACGATAATAGCAGTAATACTGTATCGACGCATCTCCATATAATTGATCTTGCCGATCAATTTTGTGGACATACCCATGAATTTTAAGATTTTCTGGTCTTTGATCTGAATCTTAAATATAGAACGTAAGATCAATATCTCAGCAGCCATCATCACTAATAGTATTGCCACTGCAATGCCGATCGTCCTTAAACGTTCCTGTACCAGATCTGAATCGTATTCATCTGCACCAAAACGCAGTGTACTCACAGCCTCATACCCGGCTTTATCCAATGCCTTTAACACATGATCCATTTTGGCGTAACTTGTAATATATACCGATGCCTGCCTGCTCTCGGTGCGATAATACTTCTCATAAATATTCTGAGAAACCTCTGCAAAATTTGCCCCACAGCCATTTATCTTCTCACCGGTTTCTACATTCTCGATCTGTTTGACATCCTTGCTTTTCATATCCTTGTCATACTGATCAATATGCAATAAACCGGACTGATCTAAAAGAGTCAAGTCATTATCTTCTGCCCGATACACCGCTGCTTCATATGCACCTGATACACAAAGTTCGTTATCCTTCTTCACGATATCGCCAACAATCGGCCACAATGTTGCCTGTCCCTGATATTTGCCAAGTTGTTGATTATAGGCATATTCATAGAATACTTTGCCACCGGTTACGGTACTTTGCAGCATTGTACATATCTCCGGCGAAAAGTACACCTGTTTATCCTTATTTTTTAACAGTCCGCTTACTTTCATCTTCCGCTGTATATAATTCTCCGTTGATGACCAAAGCACATCGCTTGTATAGAAAAATGTAATCGTATCACCAACCTTATATTTTCCCCGATCGTACAGTACAACTTCATCGATCTTCTTTGGCAGACTGCCCTTTGCGAGATCCGATTTCTTTAAGCAGGAAGATGATCGCATGTATTGATTTTTCTTGACGTATTCAACGTTCTGCGAGTCATACAGCCCCCCTTCATTGCTCGTACTCATCCTATTATAGCCGTACTCCTGTCTATAATCTTTTCCTTCCTCAAAATAATAATTGACGTCATTCACAATATCGTACTGATCCACCGAAACGACGTGCTTCATTTTGGTGAGTTGGTCAATATCTTTTTTCGTCATAAACTTTTGATCTTTACGTCTAATTGAAATGCGCTTATCGTCTTTGCGCGCAAAAGATGTTGCTGAATACTTTTTGGTGTAAATATCATCTGCATTCATTAGCAACTGCCCGATAAATAAAAACGATACGATAGCAGCAGCTAAGAAAAATCCCATAAACAATGCGATTTTTTCCGGCTGTCTCACTGCATTCATTCGCACAAAGATCCGCCCTATGGTACGATCGCGAAGTCGTTCCTCATTGTTTTCAGACTTTTTACCGGCTGTCGTTTTCTCGTTGTTGTCCACATTCTCGGACATCTCCGATTTCTGCTCTGTGTCCGTATTTTCGGATACGTCCAAGATCAATGATCCATCATGCAATCGCACTTTTCTGGTAACATATTTTTCTACCTGTTCATAATTGTGAGTTACCATTATAACCAAATGGTCTTGCGAAAGATCTCGAAGCAATTTCACGATCTGCGCTCCGGTTTCACTGTCCAAGTTACCGGTTGGCTCATCCGCCACAATAATATCCGTATCCTTTGCCAACGCACGAGCAATCGACAATCTCTGCTTTTGACCACTGGACAACTTAGACGCACGCTGGTCTCTCTGTGCACTCAGGCCTACACGTTCCAAATAATGAATTGCCTTGTCTCCAGCTTCTTTCTCTGGCACTCCCATGATCAAAAGTGCACTGACGATATTTTCTTTGGCGGTATAATGACCGATCAAACTATAATCTTGAAAAACAAAGCCGATCTTAGTACGACGATATTCTTCCCAGTCATCTTCATCATACTGAAATGTCGGCTGTCCATCCACATAAAGCTCCCCATCATCAAACGTATCCATACCGCTGATGATCCTAAGCAATGTTGACTTTCCGCTGCCGCTTTCCCCTGTGATCGCAACAAATTCACCCATGCGAAACTCCAGATTGATACCCTGCAATGCCTGTGTCACTGCTGTTTCGGAATAATAATACTTCGAAATATTTTGCAACTTAATTCTTACTTGCTGCATATTTCCCTCCTTTTTCACGTTGTACATACTTTGACTCCCAACATACTTTGACTCCCAACATACTTTGACTCCCAAAAAAGCATATCATAAAAAAAGAGGCGAATCTTCCTGGAAAATTCTACCTCTACTAATATATTTTTTTCCGATTTCTGGAAATTTTAATGCAACATTCTATAATTATTGCTGTAATTTCACGTCCTGTCTTTGTTAATGAAACGCATCTGTCCTGCCTCTTCTCCATAACGCTTTGCAACAACTTCCAATCCCTGCAAATGACGACATTCGGAACATAAATTCCCGAAATCCAACGGCTTACCGCAGATTTGACAATACACCTGCGACACTGTTTTGCCATCTGTATTTTTGTACTGAATACGACCTTCACGGATCCATGCGCGTACCTTCGCATTGGAAATGCCAAAATGGTCAGCCACCTGAGATTCGTTCACATCATTTTTACGAATATAATCTTTCACTTCATTAAACAGATTCATTTCCATGCATGCCGGACATATATCTTTATTATATTCAGGATGTAATCTGCGTCCACACTGCTTACAGCTCTTTATCTCCGAATCTCCAAAACGATTTCTATCTACGATCATATTTTCCCTCCTCTTCTCATATTACTGCAGCTGCCTTTATTCATAAAGCCGGCTGCCACGAACTTTCTGCTCTTATAAGAATAGCACTCTACGAAAATACCGTCAAGAAAAGATACGATCGAACCAGACTTCGTAAATTTGGAACATTGCTTGTCCAAGACCATCACGGATCCAAATAATCCCCCAAATTGCTATTTATTGTTGGAACAGGCTGTGGCGTTGTTGTGTTCTTACGTTTCGAGCTGCTGTCTGTTCCCTTATTTGAGGAAGAAGAATCGCTGTCTGTCCCGGCATTCCCGGTTGACGAATTCTTGGTCTGCGTATCATCATTCGACTGGTTATACTGCAGATTGGAAATCTGTTCACTATCCATATCATAAACATAACTTCCACTCACATCTACGCCATCTTCTGCTTCTGCCGCAAAATCAATCGTTAGCCTGCTCCCATTTTGTTCCGCGAGCTTGTACACCGCAATTGCTCCACTTTTAAACTGAATCTGTGTGTCATTATATTTGGCAAAGATACTGCTGAGAATATCATTACCGTCTTCCTGCCGGTACAGTTCCGTAGCTTTATCAACATCATACAGCACAAATGTCTGTGCTTTGGTGCCATTATAGATCAATACTGCATATCGTCCGGTCGAAGCATCAGATTGCGGCACCCACTTCAACTCGCAAAAATATCCCTTGACCTCGTTCATCTTTTTCTTGTTTTGTGACATCATGATCTGACCGATTTCCGGACTTCCGGTCGTATCAGTGGTCGTCTGCACGCGCATACACTCGTTGCCATCGGCATCTTCCAAAGTCTCTGTCTTGCTGACGCCCGCTTCCTCTGTTCCCTGTGACGCCCTTCTATGCTGATTCAATTCATCAGACGATAATTTCTTTGCCAGGAACTTTGTTGCATCGCTGTCCCAAATATAGTACAGCTTTCCATCGGAGAGCTGCATATAAAACAAGTCCTTCACGTCTGATTCCTGACTCGGCTTCACAGACTGCATCGATGCCGCCTGTTCCCCATATACCGCCTCTGAGACGATCTGCAAACCGGTCTCCTGCATCTGAAACATTACGTACACATACGTCCGCAAGTTCTTAACCTGTTTTGCCGGTGCCGGCGTGACGTTCTCGGCGACCTTGCTTGACGCTGTTGCCTTAGCACTTTCGTCAGTCTTGCCAGCCGGTGTCGGCGTGACGTTCTCGTTGCCCTTGCTTGACGCTGTTTTTGACTTGCTGTCCGTTTTGTTGGACAGCAATCTCCCGATCTGCTTTTGCTCTGTTGCATCCCACGCTCTCTGCTGTCCCAAAAGCAGTTCTTGAATCCCATCATTATTATAGTCACCGGTCTGCAGCTTCAATCCCTCCGGGAAATAAAGCGTATCCTTCGCAATCCCCTGCTCTCGAAACACTTTCTGCAGGTCAACAACTGCCAATTCACTGCCTGCTGCATCCGCAAGCTGCAGCTCATAACTGTTTGCCAGGATCCTGCCGTTGGCTTCATTACGCTTATGCCGCAAGGAAACTGTCTGTTTCAGTCCACTTGGCGACAATACATCTGTCTGCGAAATGATGAGATTCGTTTTCCTCGTGTCCTTATTTGCGGATAGTTTCTCACTCCCGGCATTCCACGTTCCTCCCGCCCATACATTTTGAACCGGACGTAACAAAAAAAGCCAGAAAAACATCAAAAGCAAAAGGATCACACCGATCATTTTATAACACATTCGGTCGGATCCCTGATGCAGCAAACGCTGCGACCGTCTCTCTAAGTCTGTTTCAAAGCTTGCACACGCAGTAAATGGCACACGTTTTTCCTGCGGTACAATGTTCAAAATCCCTTGTATATACGCATTCTTGTCTGCCGCACTGCATCTGTCCACGGCACATTCATCGCACGCCATCTGCTCATCCCGTCTAACCAAAAATACGGCAGCCCATACGCAAGGATCGTACCAATGCAAAAGCAGCGCCGCTACATAAAACGCATTCCAAAGATTGCTTCTGCGAGCACGTCGACACTCCATATGTGCTAGTGTATATTTCGCCTCCTGCACATTCATCGTTTCCGGCAAAAACACGCGATTCACGAACAGACCTGTCATGACCGGCAATTCGACCGCTGACTGGTACAAAGTACCCTCCAGTTGTTTTTCCCGCATACGGATCGCGGAACACACCTTTCCCGCCCGAATCACCAAAAGAACTACCAATAACAGCATTCCTGCAAAGTATCCTATCGCCATGATCCGATAGAGAGACGTTACTTGTATGTTCGCTTGCCATACATCGCGCAGACTGCGAAGCAGTCCGCCATGCTGCGCATCGATATCAAGTCCTACATCTGCTAAAAATCGATGGTAACTACGATTCCACGGCGGAACAATACTAAACGTACTGGAAATCTGGATCGGACACACGATCCGCAAAAAATACAACCGCCACAGCCATACCATATATTTCTTTGGCAGACCACTTATAACCACACGCAAAAACAGCAGCGGCAGGAACAAACTCACAGCCGCCGCTTCCATTGCGATCACAATATAAAAAAAGCGATATAAAAAAGCAAAGTCAGCGCTTTGCTTTGCAAGAATTGCTAAAGCAATTCTTGGCGATGTCGCGCTACACAACAGCAATTTCCTATTAATTAAAAAAGCAATTCCTGGCGATGTCACGCTACACAACAGCAATTTCATATCAATTAAAATATCCAAGTGCATTACTATGCCTCCGCATTCACCTTCATTTTTTGCCCAATTACACATTATAAAGCGGTTTGTCGCAATACGCAAGCAGGAATACATCGGTTTGCCGTAATACGAAAGCAGGAATAAAGCTGTTTACCGTAATACGCAATACGCAAGACTGAACTTTGGTTGCAATTCCCATGCCAACGTGGTACATTTGAACTACCGCTTAAAATGATAACTAGATCATAATAGAAAAATAAGGAGTGCCTATGAACGATTTATTTTTGAAAGTTGCTGCTGCAACGCCGGACATCCGTGTTGCAGATCCCGATTACAATACAGAGCAGATCATTGAATGTATGCAGAAAGCAAATACAGAGCATGCGAAGCTGTTGGTTTTGCCGGAACTTTGTCTGACCGGCTATACCTGTGGCGATCTCTTTTTACAAAAGGCGTTATTAGACGGTGCCATCTCCGGCCTGAACCGTATTCGGAAAGTGTCCGCTAATATGGATATGATGACCATTGTTGGTCTGCCTTTTTCTTATATGAACCGGCTATATAACGTAGCCGCTGTCGTATTCCATGGAGAAGTAATATGTCTGATCCCCAAAACTTTTATTCCGAATTATTCCGAATTTTATGAAGCAAGGCATTTTACAGCCGCCCCGAAAGAGGGCATTTTCCTTCATATGCCGGAACTTTGCGATGAGGAGGGATTAGATCTCATCTGGTTTGGCAGCAAGACCTTGTTTCAAGCAGACAATATGCCGGGATTGATCATTGGTGCGGAGATCTGCGAGGACTTATGGACTGCAGCGCCACCTTCTACCGCACACGCTCTGCACGGTGCAACCGTCATTGTTAATCTGTCGGCCAGCGATGAAACAACCGGCAAAGATATTTATCGCCGTGAGTTAGTAACCGGACAGTCTGCCCGCCTTTTGTGTGCATATATTTATGCAGATGCAGGAGAAGGCGAATCCTCTACGGATCTTGTATTCGCCGGGCATAATCTGATTGCCGAAAACGGTACACTGCTCAACGAAAGCAAGCGTTTCCAAAATGGTATGATCCTGTCTGAGATCGATCTGGGGCGTTTAACCAGTGAGCGTAGACGCATTTCCACGTTTCCACAAATTGTTCCGGGCACCGATGAGTCAGAGAAAGATGCTTATCAGATTATTCATTTTACATTTCAGCAGTTGGAAGAGACAACGCTCACAAGACATTATGAACGAACACCGTTTGTCCCGAACAGTAAGGCAGACCGCGACCGCCGCTGCGATGAAATTTTACACATTCAGGCGATGGGACTCAAAAAAAGATTGGCGCATACCCATTGCACCAGCGCTGTGATCGGCATATCCGGCGGATTGGACTCAACGCTGGCTCTGTTAGTTACTGCGAAAGCCTTTGATCTGCTTGGACTTGACCGAAGTGGAATCGTTGCCGTCACGATGCCTTGTTTTGGCACGACCGACCGCACTTACCAAAACGCCTGCACACTCACAAAGCAGCTCGGCGCAACACTAAAAGAAGTCCCGATCCACGAAGCAGTTGAACTTCATTTTCGGGACATCGGACACGATCCGAGCAGCCATGATGTTACGTATGAAAACTCACAGGCCAGACAGCGCACACTGATCTTAATGGATCTTGCCAACCAGTCAAATGGTATGGTGATCGGTACCGGTGACATGTCAGAGCTGGCACTCGGCTGGGCAACTTACAACGGCGACCATATGTCCATGTATGGCGTCAACGCGTCCGTTCCAAAGACGTTGGTTCGTTATTTGGTATCCTATTATGCGGAAACAACGGAAGATCCTTCGCTAAAAGCTGTGTTATTAGATGTCTTAGATACCCCGGTAAGTCCGGAACTCCTGCCTCCAAAGGACGGCAAGATTGCTCAGAAAACAGAAAATATTGTAGGTCCTTATGAACTGCATGATTTCTTCTTGTATTATCTAATGCGTTTTGGATATGCACCGACGAAAATCTTTCGTTTGGCAAAATATACATTTACGGGAGAATACGATGATAAAACCATCTATAAATGGTTGAGAACATTTTATTGGCGTTTCTTCGCCCAGCAATTTAAGCGTTCCTGTCTGCCGGATGGGCCAAAGGTCGGCAGCGTTGCATTGTCACCGCGCGGCGACTGGCGTATGCCTAGTGATGCCTCCGCTGCTCTTTGGATGAAAGAATTGGATACGATCGAACAATCTCTTTGATTTTGTCAAAAACGTTCTAATGCCCGTGTCGGAATTTCATTGCCGGTGCGGGCATCTAATATGCTCTCTGTTTCGCTCAGTGCATTCTGATACCACATTGCTGCTTCCGCCAGATCCCCACACTCTTCAAAATAAGCTCCAAGTTCACAGCATAGCTCAGAAGTAGGTGCCGTCACTGCATCCCGCAATGCATATGCCAAAAAATGCGAAACATCTCCCGCCAAACGATAACCTCGTGTCAGCACACAGATTGCCTCTCGAAGCGCATCCTGTCCACTGTCCGGATCCTCCATTACTCTTTGGAAAAATCCCTTCGCTCTGTTAAAATCGCTGACGTCTCCACAGCGATACAATTCCATTGCGTACATGTGGCGCAATTTGTCGGACAACCGTTTCTCACGATCCGCTGCGGCTGCCAGTGCCTCTAGGTCTCTTTTGGCATGTCCGGGCGATGGTCTGTGCTGAATACGTATCTCACTGTCAAACACAACCGGCTCCAAACGTAACGTCTCATGAATCGGATCGATCCAAGTAAACGAACGTAGTCTCTTATATAATTTAGGGCGGTACTCCTCCGCAAAATTATATACGGTACTAAGTTCCGGCGGTGTGCAATACAGCATTTGCACGATCTCAACCTCAGGCAGCAATACCTTTTTGAGCTGCAATAATTTCTGCAGCTCTTCCGGCTCCAAATATTCATCGGCATCTGCCGTATAAATGTAATCGCCGGTTGCCTTGGAAGCTGCGTAGTTCCTTGCCTCTGCAAAGTTTCCTGTCCACGCAAAATCATAGATCTGATCGGTATACGCTGCGGCGATCTTTTTGGTTGCATCGGTAGATCCGGTATCCACTATAATGATCTCATCCATCGCTGATGCCATGGACTCCAAGCACCGATTCAAAACTGCCTCTTCATTTTTCACAATCATACAAAGGCTAAATTTCATGCCCTTCTCCTCCTGGCACACACTACTGCAGTGTCTCGCGCTTCATTCTGACACAACTTATTCTGCAGTGTCTCACGCCCTGTTCCAATGCACACACTACCGCAGCGTGTCTCATGCCACATCCTGATACATCTTATTCTGTGTCGTCCCCGGTATCGTCTCCGACATCATCCGGCTGTGTATTATCGCTCGGCACATCACTTGGGTCATCATCAATAGTCGTTGGTGGTTCCGTTATCTCCGGCTCTGCCTTTGGTGTTGCCGTAACAACCGGCTTTTTGGTTGCTTTTGGCTTTGTCGTCTCCTCCGGTGTTTCTGTCTCACGCGCCTCAGGATCGATCGTTTCACGTGGTTTTGTCGAGTAACCTCTATCTTTCTTGTCTGACTTGCTGCTTGATGATTCCGATTCCACAAAATCCTTATTCTCCAGGCCGATATGAATCTCATTCATAAAGTTTTCCCAAATTGTTAGCGGATACGTACTTCCGTACAGATCCTCTAATGTTCTTGGCGAATCATATCCCACCCATACCGTCGTTGTATAATATGGAGTAAATCCACAGAACCATCCATCTTTTTTGTCGTTCGTCGTTCCCGTCTTACCGGCGCAAGACATATTGTTCAATTCATGTCCTGCTGCTGTACCACTTGTCAATACACCGGTCAAAATATCTGTCATGGAACGTGCTGCATTTTTCTCATAGACTTTCGTTCCCTTCCGCTTGGTTCCGTTATTCTTTAAAATAACATTTCCCTCGGAATCTGTAATCTTCTTAATGCAGGTCGGCTCGCGGTAAACGCCATCATTTGCGATCGTCGCATACGCAGAAGCCATCTCGACCGTTGTCACGCCGTTCGTCAGTCCACCAAGCGATGCAGATAGATAATAGTCATTGTCTACAATATTGGCAAAATGCATTTTGAGCGGATAACTAAGACCAACCTTCGGCGTAATTTCCTTAAAGATCTTCCAAGCGACAACGTTCTTGGACTTCTCTACGGCACGGCGCAACGTGATCTTTCCAAGATAGCTGTTGCCCGAGTTGCTAGGGCCACCCTTAAACCTTGAATCATCTACGATCGAATTCGGTGTATAGCCGCGTTCCAATGCAGGCGTATATACCGCGACTGGCTTAAAGCAGCTACCCGGCTGACGATAACTCTGGAAAGCTCGATTCAACGTATAACCCGTCGTTGATTTCTGCTTACGTCCACCGACAATTGCAACTACGAATCCCGTCTCATTGTCAATGCAAGTAGCCGCGCCCTGTAACTTGTAAGTACCATCCTTTGTTTTTTCCTTAAATCCCTTCAGGGCATCATTCACACTCGTCTGCAGTTTTTTCTGTCTGGAACGACTGAGCGATGTATAAATATGATAGCCGCCGGTATTCAACTGTGTTCTACACTCGTCGTACAGTGTATCGTACTCTTTTTGATAATTTTTGCGATCCGCGTCATTGGCAAATTCATAGCGGAACTCAAATCCATGTTGCTGCATCAACGCTTTTGTCGCACAACTGATCGCATACGTAGCCATATAGTCCTGACTCTTGATCGCCTCTGCCGGATCCAGGACAATCTCCGTATAAGAAGCATCGCTGTACTCTGCCTCCGTAATTTTCTTTTCCTGCAAAAGCTGTTTCAAAATACGGTCTTTACGCTTGATCGCATTGTCATAATGTTCCAACGGATTATACGTTTCCGGTCGGTTCGGGATCGAACACAAAAATGCCACCTCTGCAAGATTCAGCTCCGAAGTTCCCTTGCTAAAGTAAGCTCTGCTGGCTGACTCGATACCGTACTTCGCATTTGCAAAACATACATTATTAATGTAAAATTCCAAGATCTGGTCTTTGGTATATTTCTTCTCCAGCTCCATTGCGTAAAAAATTTCGCGCACTTTTCGCTCATACGTTTTATCATCCGTCAAATAGATCTTACGGGCAAGCTGCTGCGTGATCGTACTTCCGCCTCGAGAAATCTTTTCATGGAACAAACGACTCTTTACAAGCAGCACTGCCGCTTTCATAGTGGAGAGAATATTCACCCCGTCATGTTCATAAAAATCTCGATCTTCCGTCACGATAAAACAATCTTTCACCGATTGCGGAATTTGATCAAACGCCAAATAATAGGAATCTTTGTCTCCCCGCAACTTGGCGATCACTTTTTTATCTGCCGAATAAATAAAACTGGTCTCCGAAGAACGGAACGTTTCCGTCGTCGATGACTGCACATCCTGCTTTGCCTGATTGCGCCAACGCAACAGATCATCTCCAAATTTAACGTAAAAAACAATCATTACTGCCATGATGATCAATAATATAACAAGCAGTGCAATTTTCATCGCCAACCGAAGCTTCGGATGCTTTCGCTCTTTTTTGCGGTGTGAACTTTTGTCCCCCGCTACTCTAAATCCACTCATATCCTCCTCTTTCTGCGCAGTCTTATATCAACTTTTTGCGCCCCTTATTTTCTGTATCACATTTAGCAATTTCCCCTTAACAACTCACAGATTCACTCTTCTAGAGCTTTCCAGCTCGTCTCGCACGCTGATCTGCTCGCTTCTCCAAGAGGCTCATTATATGATATTTCGTACTTTTTACGGCATTATAATAGCATATTTCTATAAAAATTTCATCCTTTCCATAGCATTTCACAAAATTGTAAGATTCAGTCACGATCTCGTATGACATCTTTTTTAAGCCTTATTTCATAAATTCCATTAATAAGAACAAAGCCAGCGCTTTGCTTTGCAAGAATTGCTAAAGCAATTTTTGGTGGTATAACGTAACAGCACGAGTAATTTCCTATTCCGTAATAAAAGCAGAGGATGTACTTTTAGTCACATCCTCTGCCAGTAGTTATACACTTTTTAGTTGTCAACTCATGTTTCAAGAAACATAGTAAACATTACTTGATGACTTTCACTTTTATCTTGTATCGTTTCTTTAAAAATTTTCGTTCCTTATACATTTCTGAGTTCTTTGGTGTTTTTATGGTAATGTTGGAAAGGT
>OLRO01001141.1_pt1 | contig 16137 bp, 22 predicted proteins | sample 1673131 | NCBI WGS metagenome assembly OLRO01 (sample SAMEA3136757, study PRJEB25190) | human gut metagenome | biome: human gut; feature: human-associated habitat; material: faeces | place: Austria | collected 2013 | reverse complement strand
TTTTGAAAATGGAGAAACAGTATTTATTCTTGGAAAGCAATACTTAATGAATATAGTAACAGATGATAAAAATAGTATAGAATTAAAGGGGAAGTACATAAAAATTCATGTAAAAGAAAAATATATTTCAAATAAAAGATATTTGAATAAAATATATGATAAATGGTTAAGAAATTATGCAATGAGTGTTTATAAGGAAATATCTGCTGAATTTGAAAAAAAATTAAAAAGGCATAAAGTTAAAAATCCTCAAATCATAATCAGAAAAATGAACAAAAGATGGGGAAGTTGCTTAGCAAATGAAAATAAAATAATTTTAAATTTAAAACTAATAAAGACACCAATTTGTTGCGTAGAATATGTAATATTACATGAATTATGCCATTTTAAATATCAGAACCACAGTAAACAGTTCTATAATCATATAAATGTATTTATGCCAGATTGGGAGGAACGAAAGAAAATTTTAGACGAAGAATATATGGGAGTTGTGTAAAGAATGAATAATTTTAAGGAGTTTTTAGAAATTTTGAAATTGCCACCAAGCATTCTAAGTGCATTAATGATAGTATCAGGATTGATTTTGATATTACCAGAGGATGTTATAAAAAAATTGTATATGAATGAATTTCGTAATAATTATGGGTTTGCTATTAGTATTATTTTTTTGGTAAGTCTAGCAATTTTAGTTGTTTTAATTATTATGTGGAGTGCAAGGAAAATAATCGAAAAGATAAAGTACAAAAAACTAAAAGAAAAAAGAATAAAATACTTATTAGAATTGGATAATGAAAAAACACAGTTAATAAATCAATTTGTTAAAGAAAAAGAACATACATTAAGTTTAGCAACTAATAGTGGTATTACTGTTGAATTATCTAGTTATGGTCTAATATCGCCTGCAGGTAGTACACAACTAGTCACGTTTGGAGATATATTTACAGGTGATGAAAATACTATGTACATTAATTATTTTTTGCAACCGTGGGTAATTAGTTTAATAAAAGAAAACGAAGAATTAAAAAAGAAATTTAAATTGCAATAAATGTTTAATATATTAAAACATTTAAACTAAATGATTAGGTATTATACAAGGAGTTAGATTAAATGAAGGAAAAAATAAATGAACAATTTATTGTAGATAAAGTTGTTGATTTTATGATAAATAAAGAAAATGGTAATTGGCATGAAGAAAAAGTAGAAAAAAGTAATTTACATCATCATGGCGTAGATATAAAGTTGGTTGGTGGAAAAAGAAATAGTGAATATTTCTTTATAGAGTGTAAAGGAAAATCATACGCAAAATCTGCAAAATCAATAAATAGAGAAGGATGGCTTAATGCATTGGGACAAATAATAACAAGAATGGATGTAAAGAGATACTCAATTTCTAAAGAAGATGGAAAAATATCTGGAATAAACCATGCGTATAAATATGGATTAGGATTATATTGGGAATCAGCTCAGGTTGCTTTGAGAAGAATACCAAAGGAAATTGCAGAAGTATTATGCTTACATGTGTTTTCTGTTAATGATAATGGAGGGGTTAAATACTTTACGCCAAGTATGTTTGGAAAAGCATATAGCAAAGAAGAATTATAAAAGAGAAGGTGAAAATCATGATTTACATTACAGGGGATACACATTCAGATTTTACAAGATTTACTGAAGAACAGTTTCCAATTCAAGCTGAAATGACTAAAAATGACTATGTAATAATATGTGGCGATTTTGGTGGAGTATGGACATTTGAAGAAGAAAGTAGTAGAGAAAAAGAAGCTTTAGATTGGTTAAATAATAAAAATTTTACTACTTTATTTGTAGATGGAAATCATGAGAATTATACAAGATTATATAAGGATTATCCAGTAGAAGAATGGCATGGAGGAAAAGTCCATAAAATAAGAGATTCGGTTTTACATTTGATGCGTGGAGAAATATTTGATATAGATGATAAAAAAATATTTACTTTTGGCGGAGCAAAATCACATGATATTCAAGATGGAATACTAAATTTAGATGAAGAAGAAAAAATATATGAATTTCGAAAAATGGGAGCATATTTTAGGATAAGAGATTTTTCATGGTGGGATTTAGAATTACCAACTGAAGAAGAAATGAACAATGGAATAAAAAATTTAGAAAAAGTGAATTATAAAGTTGACTATGTAATTTCTCATTGTTGTCCTACAAATATACAGACATTTATAAATCCAAGCTTTAAAAAGGATATCTTAACAGATTATCTACAAGAAATATCTGAAAAGTGTGAATTTAAGAAATGGTATTTTGGACATTATCATGAATACAGACAAGTTAATACACAATATGTCTTGCTTTACGAGGATATTGTTCCATTAGATTTTGAAAGTATATTTTAATAAATTTTCAAAAAGGTTTGGAATTACACGAAAATGGTAGTATAATAATATAAAATTACAATATAAAGTAGGTGCAAAAAATGTATAAAGAATCAAAACCAATGCTAACACCTTCTGAACTTATAAAACATCTTGAGTCAAAAGGAGTTAAATTTGAACTAATAAATAAAGAAGATGCTCAAAAATATTTAGAAGAAAACAACAATTATTTTAAGCTGGTATCATATAGAAAGAATTTTCCTAAATATGAGAAGGGAGAAAATTGTGGAAAATATATAGATCTAGACTTTAAAATGTTGATGGATTTATCTATAATTGATATGAGAATCCGAAAAACAATGCTAAGTATAGTTTTAGATTTAGAACATTATGCTAAAGTTAAATTATTATCTAAAATAGAAAATACTAGCAAAGATGGATATACGATAATTGAAGAATATATACAAGATTTAAAGGCTAAAAATGAATATGATTATTTAGAAAAAGAATTAAATAAGAATAAAACTGGAACTTATTGTGGTGATTTGGTAACAAAGTATGATGGAGAATATCCTATTTGGGTGTTTGTAGAAATCATTCCATTTGGAAGACTTATTAAATTTTACAGATTTGTTGCTGATAAACTGCAAGATAGAAAAATGATGGATGAATCATATATGTTAATGGATGTTAGAGAATTAAGAAATGCTTGTGCACACAATAATTGTATAATAAATGATTTAAAAGCAAATACTTCAAAGTATACTGCAAATTATAGAGTACTTAATGAAGTAGCTAGAACAGGAATTTCTAAAAAAGTAAGGGATAATAAATTATCAAATACGAGAACGAAACAATTGATAACTTTATTATATCTAAATAAAAATATTATAACCAGTGAAGGAGTCTTAAAACATCAAACAGAACTATTACATAAACTAAAAGATAGAATTGAATATCATATTGATTATTACAATACTAATGAATTAGTAGTTACAATTCACAGCCCCAAAATAAAAAAGCATCCCAAATGGAGGGAATAACTTTATATTCTCTCTAATTTTGGATGTTTTTTATTTGATTTTTCCACTTAATATTTCTTTTAGTGTATATGGTTTTCCTAAACACAATATCAATAAGGCATTATATACATTGACATTATTTCTATTACATGTCTCTATATATGTTCTTATTGTTGCATACCATTTTGCACTTTCTATATTTAGAAATTGTCCTGAAGCCTTTTGTTTTGATTTTGCTCCCCTTAATCCTCTTTCACTTAGATTATTTGTAAATGGTATTTCAAAATCATATACCCATAATAAATATTCATTTTTATAATCTAATATTCGAACGATTAAGGTCTTTTCACTATCCACATAATACTTTTGGGATTCTTCTTCATTTTCTTTTATGGCTTCTATCATTATCTTTTCAAATTTATCTTCAAATTTATTTAATTCTTCTTGTTCAAATTTCTCCTTTCCTTTTTTTATTTGCCATTCTCTCTTTTTATTTGTCTTCGTTAACAATTCAATCAATTTTTTAGCCCAATTATGATTCAAATTGTCTATTACTTTTTTTAGATCACTTATTAAATGTCTATTACATTCTGCATTAACAAATTGATAATCCGCATTATAATTAACTTTATTATGGTCATGTTCTACTACTGTTTTTTTGTCTAAAACATTTAATATATTATCTTCATCTAGTCCTTCTTTATTTTTGTGCATATGTGCTGTATATAATGCTATTTTATCTGTTCCATAAAATCTTAAACAACTTCTTTTTGTATCTACCATCATTACTGTATCATCCCAATACAATAATGGTTGCCTTATTATTTCTCCCTTTATTTCTTCCATAAAATTTTCTAATTTTTCTGCTGCTCTTTTTTGTAATTTTGATATATATCCTTCACTTAAATCTATTTCTCCATTTGTTAATCCATATGTTATCTTTTGGGCTTTATTCATTGTTACATTTGCTTGATTCATTAGTGTTAATTCTAACGCTTGTACTTGTGGACCATATTGATTTTCTTCTTTTAAATTATTTGCTATTTCTTGATGGAAGTTTTTTCCACATTCTTTACATTTATATTCTATAAATTTGTGTCTTCTTTTTACTACTACTATTTTATAATCTAATTCGTCTTTTTCTTTTATTTCTCCTGTTTTTTCTATGGCATCACTATTACAACATGGACACTTTTCCATGCTATGTTCACAATATTCTGTTACTTCTTCATCTTTAAATTTTTCTAATTTATGCTTTGGATGCCCAACTTGCCCTCCTTTTGGTTTGTTACTTTTTTCTCTTGTATTTGGTATTATTTTTTTCTTATTTATTGGTGTTTGGGATGTTGGTATTCCATGGTTTGTTCCATCAATGTTTAATAAAGCCTTTAATCTGGCTATTTCATAATCCTTTTCTTTTAATAGATTTTCATGTTCTAATTGCAGTTTTAATAATTCTTCTTTTGCTTTTTGTTCATTATTTTCTAAAGTTTTTATTTGACTTTGTAAAAGTCTTTCTGTATATTTTAATTTTCTATTTTCTTCTGATAATTTATCATTTTTTATTAATAATTCTTCATAATCTCTATATAAATTTTTTTGAACGTTTAACATTTCTTTCTCCTTACATTTGATATATTTATTATACACCAAATCAGTCCAAAATGCACGTTACATCTACATTACAGAATTATTACATAACGAAAATAACTCAGATTTGCTTTTATTTATAATTTTTATTTCAAAAAAGTAATTTATACAGAAAAAGCACAATATGCTACATATAATGCATATTTTGTGCTTTTTTATATTGTATTTACCTTTTTTGTAAAAAACAAGTGAAATTTTATATTAAGTTTTGGTTACAAAATTATTACATTTTTTCATTGGGCTGTGAATTGTAACAATTAGTACAAACAAATTTTAAATTTTTGAATAAAATTATTGACAATTGGTATCCTAATAACATATAATATATATTATAGAGAAAAAGAGAGATCTTTTGCGGAGCTATGTTCATAGAGCGTGGCTCTATTTTTCTTTTTTTTGATAATTTTCGACAAAATATTTTAATGAAATATATAAATTCTACAACTGTACTATAAAAATTAAAAAAGTAAGCACAAATGTAAAAAGATTACAGATTTAACACATATATTTATTTTGTGTTAAATCTGTTTTTTCATAGATCTGAAAAAAGCATCTCGGAATACAAAGTTTTTTCAAAATTTTGAAAACATTTCAGAAAATAAAATTAACTATTCCTCAAAACATCCCATAACCAACTGAAAACCATCCACAAATCCATTCCTATAATACTTTTCATTCCAATAATCAAGATACCTCATAAAATCATCATACAATTTATCAAGTTGAGACTGAACAAACTGCTTATTATCCTTAGAAACATTACGCAAAATCTTCTCACAAAACTTATCAAAATTTAAACTATGATTATAATCTTCATCAGAAAGCTGGCAAAGCAAAGTCTCTTCTCTATATTCTAACCATTCTTTTAAAATATCATCTTCATTTACTTCTCTAAAATTCATCATTTTTTCATCCTCCTATACATATATAATCTCATTTAAAACAATTTCTTCAGCTCTATTTTTAATATTATTCATAGATTGAACCCATTCTATTTGATGATGTTCTTTTAGCTGCTCATTAATATTTTCAGATTCAGCAAGTTGTTTTATAAGAAGATTAACTTTGTTATTAGCATTTTCATCTATATCTAGCAGATATTGTTTTAAATTACCATCTATAAGTAATTCAGTATATAATCCTTTATCAAAATTCTTTAAATAATTTAATCTTAATTGCCCATATTTTCCAATGTGCTCTTCAGGTTGCTTAGGTAAATACAAATCAGGAATAAAATAATCTCCTTCTCTGTGATAAGTAATTTTATTCATAATAAAAACCTCCAAATAAATTTTAGGTTTCCCATAAACATCCTAAAATTGTAAAAATAAATTGGGGAAAAGTTGGGGAAAAACTTCTCAAAAAAGTTCCAAAAAATACACAAATGTTCGAAAAATTATTTCCCCAATTTTTATTGAAATATCAGCTAAAACCCTTGATTTCACTAAATTACATAAACCTTTCAACTACGCCTCATAACCCGAAGGTCGATAGTTCGAGTCTATCCCCCGCAACCACTGAAAGTCCCATTTTTGTTGAAAAATAGGGACTTTTATAAATTTTGAAGTAATCCATTTAAGTGCATTAAAAACCGTTAAAAATCATTAAAATTTGTTTCATAAAGGGAAAATAAAGGGAAAGAAATAATATTAAAGTGAAGTGAAATATACTAAGTAATCTCAAGGCATTTGGGATTATTTTTTTTGGAGGTTTTATATGTATAAAGGGAAAATTGATAAATTAATTAATGAAATAAACAAAATTGCAAGATTAAAAAGAATATCATATAAATTAGAAAATATATATGAAGAATATGATGAATTTATTGAGGATTATTATTTTATGGAATGGCTTAGAATATCACAAGATGGAATAACACAAATAGAAGAATTAAATAATATGTTAGAGCTATTTGAACAAATACTAGAAGAAATAGAAATTGCAATTTATAATGCTGAAGATAAAGTTGATATTATATGCAATTCTATATTAGCATATAATAAGAAAGAATTAGGAGACTATATAAATGACTTTGAGCTATATAATGACAATTACATAAAAGATACAATAATGAATTTTATTGAAAATAATATGTATGAGATAGATGAAGATTACCTATTTCTTGAACTAGAAAAATTACTAGAAGGAGGAATAGGGCAGTATGAATAAAACTGATTACAAAAAGATAGAGTATTATTTATATAACTATAGTAATATAGATAAACTAATTGATGAGATAAAAGATAGCTTGATAAATAGTGTTAATGTAAGTGGAAGTGCATGGAGAAAAGGAATAACAGTATGCAATAATACTTTAGAAAATCAAGTTATTAAGATAATAGAAAATAAAAAAATACTAGAATTTAAGAGATGGCAAGTACTTATAAAAAAGGTACTTGCTTTTTTGTTGCAAAAATATCCGAAATATTATGATTTTATAAATCTAAAATATTTTCAAAAGCAATCTAAAGATAAGATTGAGGAAACTCTTAAATTCGATTTTAAGAAACAAAAAACAATAAAGGACAAGTTAATTGAGTTCGTATATAAAAATGCGAAAATGAGAAATTTGGTTTAAATATGGAGGTAATAAAAATGTTTTGGATAGGATTAATTATAGGACTAATAGTAGGAGCAAATATAAGCTTGATATTATATGCTTGTATAATTGCAGGAAAGGAAAGTGATAGCCATTGTGAAAGATGAAGAAATACAAAGAATAGGATATTATGCAGTAATACCTGCTACTGTTCTATTTAATGAACGATTAAAACCTAATGAAAAATTGCTTTATGCTCTTATAACAGCACTATCAAATAAAGAAGGATATTGTTATGCTTCTAATAAATATTTAGGAGAAAAGTTAGGAGTAGATCCTGTAACAGTTTCAAGATGGATAACTGATTTAAGAAGGAACAATTATGTTTTTGTAGATATAATGAGAAACGAGAAAAAAGAGATAATTTGTAGGAGAATATTTCCAAATGATGTACCATATAGACTAAATAATCAATACCCCTATATACTAAAAGATCAAGAGGGTAATTATAAGAGTTGAAGAGTTGGAAGCAAGAAAAAATAAAAAAATTACTAAAAATAAAAGCTTTAATAATTATGAACAAAGAGAATATCCTAAAGAATTTTTAGATAGTTTATATGAAAATAATAATTTTACTTCAGCAAATACTGAAGAAGATGAAATGGATTTAGATATGTAACACAACTAAAGAGTTGTGATTTTTTTATTTTAGGAGGTACAAAGTGGTTACTAAAAAGGTAAAAAAGATTATTAGAAAAAAATTATATGAATACCCAATATATGATAGATTAATAAATGAGTTAGAACTTGAGAAAGATACAGTAAGTGGTGGAGATATAAATTCTTCAATAAGAAGTAAAAATAAAATTAGTAGAGCAACTGAGGGACAAGTAATAAAAAATATTAGTATAGATAGCAAAATAAATGAATACAAAAAGTGGAAAGAGTTAATAGATAATGTGCTTCAGGATTTTAGAAAATGTGATAAAACAAAACTGAAAATAGTTGAATATAAGTTTTTTGGTAATATTCCTGAAGATATTATTGCAGATGAATTATATGTTTCTAAAAGCATAGTAAGGAGTTATTTGAAGGATATTTATTTTGAGATTGGAATACTTGCTACTTTAAATAATTTGATATCAAAAAATATATGTAATATTTAAAAAATATGGTATAATGTTAGCGATAACTAGTAAGTTGTAGGGGAGATAAAGTAATAGAGAAAATAAAAAATATATTCCAATAATTATATTATTAGATATAATTATTTACACATTAATAATTGTTACTTTATACTTAATATTATATTTCTGTAAATTAATGTTTAGAGAATGGATATATATAATATCTGCAATAATAATTATGTTTGGTTTTGTTGCTGGAATAATACAATTACTTTTAAAGATTAAGAAAAAAATTGTAAAGATTATTCTAATAAGCACATTTATTATGTTATTTTTAATATCAACTTCAATAATTTATTTTTTTGGAGCATTTGGCTATACCCCTGAACATGTTGTCGAAAAGGATGGGCAAAAGTTTGTTGCATATGTGAGTGGATTTAAGAGAACTTATGTGAATTACTAGGATTATAAAAATATATTTGTAGTTGAAAATCAGAAAAGAATAGAAGAATATTATGGCAAGGGTGGATTTGATACAATAGAAAATAAATATGGATATGAATATAATGTTGAAAGGACAACATACTACGATGAAAAGGGAGAGATTATATCTATAAATGAATAGATAAATTACAAGGTGTATTTTTAATTTTATTCGAACATCAAAAAAAATATTGACTTTAATTCAATAATGTGATATTTTGCATAGATAAAAAGTATTAGGAGGTAGTAATTATGGAATTAAAAGGATCAAAAACAGAGCAAAATTTAATGACGGCTTTTGCCGGAGAATCTCAGGCAAGAAATAAATATACATATTTTGCTAGTAAAGCAAAAAAAGAAGGATATGAACAAATAGCTGCAATTTTCCAAGAAACAGCTGATAATGAAAAAGAACATGCAAAAATGTGGTTTAAATTATTAAATGGTGGAGAAATTGGAACAACAGCTGAGAACTTAAAAGCTGCTGCTGATGGAGAAAATTATGAATGGACAGATATGTATGCTGAATTTGCTAAAATAGCTAAAGAAGAAGGTTTTGACCATATTGCATACTTATTTGAAGAAGTTGGCAAAATTGAAAAAGAACATGAAGAAAGATATTTAAAATTATTAGAAAATGTAAAAGATGGAAAAGTGTTTGAAGCAGGAGAAGTTAAAATATGGAAATGTAGAAATTGTGGACATATTGTTGTTGGAACAAAAGCTCCAGAAGTTTGCCCTGTATGTAGCCATCCAAAAGCATATTTCGAAATTAAAGCTGAAAATTATTAAAATATAGGAAAACTATTCTTATGAGAAATATAAATTAATATGGAGGAAATTTATGAAAAAAGAATTAGTAATAAAAAGATGTTCTAAATGTCAAGCTTTAGTTGAAGTCATAAAAGATTGTACTAGTGATAATTGTAGTATTAAATGTTGCGGTGAAGAAATGATAGAATTAGCTCCAAATAGTGTAGACGCATCTTTTGAAAAACATGTACCAAACTATGAAACAATAGATAATCATATAATTGTAAAGGTTAACCATGTTATGGAGGAAGACCATTTTATAGAATGGATTGCAATGTTAGCAAATAATAAAATTATAAAGAAATTTTTATTGCCAGGTGAAGAAGCCTGTGTAATATTTCCATATGTTAAAGGAAGTAAAATTTATTCTTTTTGTAATAAACATGGACTTTGGTCAAAAGAAGTTGAATAAATATAGATAAATTAAACTTTTGGTGTGAGATTTGTTACATAGAAAGGACTGTGATAAAAGTGAAAGATATTATCATTTCTGATGATATAATATATATCGGAGCAGATGATAAAGATATTGAATTATTTGAGAATCAATATAATGTGCCAAATGGAGTAGCATATAATTCATACATAATAATTGATAAAAAAATTGCAATAATGGATACAATTGATAAAAGAAGAACAAATCAATGGCTTGAAAATTTAGATAAAGCATTAAATGGCAGAAAACCTGATTATTTAGTTATTTCACATCTGGAACCAGACCATGCTTACAATATAAATACTTTAATGAAAAAATATCCAGATATAAAGTTAGTTGGAAATTCGAAAACTTTTACCTTTTTACCTCAATTTTTTGATATACAAAATTTAGACTCAAAAAAAATTGAAGTAAAAGAAGGAGAAATTTTAGACTTAGGAAACCATAAATTAAAATTCATTATGGCACCAATGGTACATTGGCCAGAGGTAATGATGACATATGAAGAAAAAGAAAAAATATTATTTTCAGCAGATGGATTTGGTAAATTTGGAACATTAGATACCAAAGAGGATTGGGATTGCGAAGCCAGAAGATATTATTTTAATATAGTTGGGAAATATGGTTTACAAGTACAAACATTATTAAAAAAAGTTATGAATTTAGATATAGAAAAAATTTGTCCTTTACATGGACCAATACTAAATGAAAACTTAGTACATTATATTGAAAAATATAATATTTGGAGTAGCTATAAGGCTGAAAGTGATGGTGTGTATATAGCTTGTGCATCAATTCATGGAAATACATATAGTGCTTGTGAAAAGTTAAAGGAAATCTTAGAACAAAAAGGCATAAGCAAAGTAGTTTTATCGAATTTATCAAAAGAAGATTGGTCAGAAGCAATAGAAAATGCATTTAGATATAGGAAAATTGTATTTGCTTCTTCAACATATAATATGGAAATATTTACTCCAATGAGAAACCTATTATTGAATTTAAAAGAAAAAAATTATCAAAATAAGATTGTTGGATTGATCGAAAATGGAACTTGGGCACCAAATTCTGCAAAATGTATGAAAGAGATATTGAACACAATGAAAAATATAGATATAATAGAACCAGTAGTTACAATTAAATCCAAACTTTCAGAAGAAAATTGTTTGCAATTATATAAAATGGCAGAAGATTTAATAAAAAAATAAAAAGGAGGTGTGTACTATGAAATATAAATGTACAGCTTGTGGATATATTTATGATGATAATGTAGAAGCAGTAAAATTTGAAGATTTACCAGATGATTGGGTTTGTCCTTTATGTGGTCTTGGAAAAGAATTCTTTGAAAAAATAGAAGAATAAGAAATGATTTAAGAGTTTAATTTAATAATGAAATTAAACTCTTTTTACAATAAAATCAGGTAAAACTTATAAATACTTGGATTTTAGATACAAATTACAATAAGTAAATCAAAATACTTTAGCAAATATTACAAAAATTAAATAATAAAAATGTTATACTATGGTTGAACGATTGAACGATATTTTGAACGATTAGAAATGGAGGTAAGTAGCATGAATGAGAATGAATCAATAGAATTTAAAGAAAATTATACAGAAAAAATATATTATGTAGGAATAAAAAATGGCAGACAATAAAAATAGTAAGTTATCGCTCAAATTATCTTTCTAATTATAAAAAATTGAGTAATAATAATCATAAAGTTATTGACAAACTATATGAAATAATATAAAATAAAACAAAATTAGGAATAATTCCTAATTTAGAAAGAGGATACATGAATAACTATTCTAAGCAAAGAGAAATTATACTAGAAACATTTAAGTATTTAAATCATCCAACAGCGGAACAAATATATGATAAAGTACATCAAGATAATCCAACTATTAGTAAAAGTACAGTTTATAGAAATTTAAATGTTTTATTGGAAAATAAAACTATCAAGAAAATAAAAGTATTAACTGGACCAGACAAATATGATTATATTGATAAAGAACATTATCATGTAATATGCAACAAATGTGGAAAAGTTTTTGATTTTATGTATCAGTTTAAGAAGGAAAAACTAAAAGAATTGATCCATAATCAAACGAGTGTAATTACTAATGTAGACAGTATCATTTTATATGGAATATGTGAAGAATGTAAATCTAAAATAAAGTATGAGGAGGAATAAAAAATGGAGTTAAAAGGATCAAAAACAGAAAAAAATTTAATGGAGGCATTTGCAGGAGAATCACAAGCAAGAAATAAATATACCTATTTTGCAAGCAAAGCTAAAAAGGAAGGATATGAGCAAATAGCAGCAATATTCCAAGAAACAGCAGATAATGAAAAAGAACATGCTAAATTATGGTTTAAACTATTACATGATGAAGATATACCATCTACAGCTGAAAATTTAAAAGCAGCAGCAGAAGGGGAAAATTTTGAATGGACAGATATGTATGATAGAATGGCAAAAGAAGCAAAGGAAGAAGGATTTGATAGAATAGCATATTTATTTGAAGCGGTTGGAAAGATAGAAAAAGAACATGAAGAAAGATATAAAAAATTATTAGAAAATGTAGAAGATGGGTTAGTATTTTCTAAAGATGGAGATAAAATTTGGAAATGTAGAAATTGTGGACATATTGTAATTGGTAAAGAAGCACCAGAGATTTGCCCAGTTTGTAGTCATCCAAAAGCATATTTTGAAATAAAAGCAGAAAATTATTAATATATTAGTAAAATAAGAGATACCTTTTTGTATCTCTTATTGAAATTAAAAAAGGAGGAAAAATGGCTAAATATAAATGTCAATTATGTGGACATATTTATGATGAAGAAAAAGAGGGAGTTAAATTTGAAGACTTACCAGATGATTGGAAATGTCCAATGTGTTTTGCACCAAAGAATATGTTTAAATTAGTAGAAGAAGATGCAAAACAAGAAGAAAAAGTAGAATCTAAAGAAGAAACAAGAAAGAATGAAAATAAGCTAGAAAACTATTTAAAAGAATATACTCGTAGTACAGACGAAGTAGAACAAAGAATGGAAGATATCCATACAATGGCTATTACAGGAAAAAGTATTATTTCAGCAATGGGAACAAAGCTACCTGTAACTAGCTGGAATGATATTCTAATTCTAGGTGGACAACTTAGCAAAATGCCACTTTTTGAGGATGAAGAAGTTAGTCTAAGAACAGTAATTGGTAAAAATGCGAAAAAGCCAATGATTTTAGAAACACCTGTATTTGTAACACACATGTCTTTCGGTGCATTATCAAAAGAAGCCAAAACAGCCTTGGCCATAGGAACGAAAAATGTAAAAACAGCAATATGTAGCGGAGAAGGTGGAATATTACCAGAAGAATTTGAAAATGCTTATGAATATATTTTTGAATATGTGCCAAATAAATATAGTGTTACGGATGAAAACTTAAAAAAGGTAAGTGCAATAGAGATTAAAATAGGTCAAGGAACAAAACCAGGAATGGGAGGACACCTACCCGGAGAAAAAGTAACAGAAGAAATTGCAAAAATAAGAGGTAAAAAAGTAGGAGAAGATATTATTAGTCCATCTAAATTTAAAGAGATTGAAACAAAAGAAGACTTAAAATCTCTAGTAGATGAATTAAGAGAAAAATCAGAAGGAAGACCAATTGGTGTGAAATTTGCAGCAGGACATATAGAAGAGGATCTAGAATTTGCGTGTTTTGCAAAGCCGGATTTTATTACAATAGATGGGAGAGGTGGTGCAACAGGTGCAAGCCCTAAAATCATAAAAGATGCAACAACAGTACCTACAATATATGCACTATATAGAGCAAGAAAATATTTAGATGAGCATGGAGAAGATATATCACTTGTCATAACGGGAGGACTAAGAACTTCATCAGATTTTGCTAAGGCAATTGCAATGGGAGCAGATGCTATCGCTATTGGAACAGCTGCAATGATGGCAATTGCTTGCCAACAGTACAGAGTTTGCAATAATGGAATGTGTCCGGTAGGAGTAGGAACACAAGATTCAGAATTAAGAAAAAGATTAAATATTGAAAAAAGCAGTAAAAGGTTAGAGAATTATTTTAATGTTGTAAATGATGAATTAAAAACTTTTGCAAGAATAACAGGAAACAAGGATATTCATAATTTGAGTAATTATGATATTGTAACAACTAATAGTGAAATTTCAAAGAATACAAATATTATACATGCATAATAAAATTTAGAAAGTTATATATTGATTTGAAAATATCTAACTTTTATGTTACAATCATCTCGATAAATTACAATTTCTAGGACTGATAATATGTTGATATTATCAGTCTTTTGTTATATAATAAGAGCAATTAATTACGTTTTTGTAGTATTAAAGGTGATGTTATATATGTCAGATAGATTAATTGATAATAAAGAATTAATGAAAGAATGGAATCAAGAAAAAAACATTTTATATAATCCAGCTGATTTGACTTCAGGTAGTAGTAAGAAAGTCTGGTGGAAATGTAAAAATGGTCATGAATGGGAAGCTGTAATTCATACTAGGGTTAAAGGTGTCGGATGTCCTTATTGCATGGGTAAAAAAGCAATTCAAGGAGTAAATGATTTTGCAACTTTGTATCCAGAAATGTTAAAAGAATGGGATTATGAAGAAAACGATAAATTAGGTATTAAACCAAACGAATTATTAGTAGGTTCAATAAATATAATTATTGCATTTATAATATGTGTAAAATATAAAGAATGGATTGCAAAAAGTAAAATAGTAAAAAAAATTGTAATTGTATTTTTAGCAATTAGTATAGTACTAGTATTTACAGGTGATGTAATTACAAATAAAATAGAAGATGGATTGTATAGAGATAAAATTATTTTATCAAAGCAAACAAAATATCAAAAAATAGTTGTAACTAGGCATAAAGATGATTTAAGATTATTTTTAGATGGTAATATACAATTTTCTTCAGCTGATGAATATCGTTATCATGAAGCTTTAGTGCATATTCCTTTTTTATATACAAATTCCCATGAAAGAGTATTAATTCTAGGTGGTGGAGACGGCTTAGCTGCAAGAGAAGTATTAAAATATGACGATGTAAAAGAAATTGTTTTAGTAGATTTAGATAAAGAGATGACAGACTTATGTTCAGAAGACAATTTTATATCACAACTAAATAATAATTCATTAAAATCAGATAAATTAACAATCATTAATGAAGATGCATATCTTTATGTAACTGAAAATGAAGAACCTTTTGATATTATCATAATAGATTTACCAGATCCAAATAATGAAGCTTTAAACAAATTATATACAAATGTATTTTATAATTACATAAGGGCAAATTTAAAAGATACTGGCGTAATGGTAGTTCAATCTACAAGTCCATATTACGCCAAAAATTCCTTCTGGTGCATTAATAAAACAATTAAAACTCAGTTTGATTATGTAATACCATACCATGTACAAGTTCCATCTTTTGGAGAGTGGGGATTTAATATGGCAAGTAAACAAAATTTAACAAGAAGTGAATTAAAAGTAGATACAAAATACCTAAATAGTGAAAATATAAATAATTTATTTCAATAGTTATTTCACCAGACTCCATTATACTTGTTTTAATATTTGTAAAACTATTATAGGGATGAACATAATTATTTATATGAGTAAGAGTAATATCATCTTTAGAAATGTTTTCTA
>OLRO01001132.1_pt1 | contig 16230 bp, 18 predicted proteins | sample 1673131 | NCBI WGS metagenome assembly OLRO01 (sample SAMEA3136757, study PRJEB25190) | human gut metagenome | biome: human gut; feature: human-associated habitat; material: faeces | place: Austria | collected 2013 | reverse complement strand
AAAGGAGACAGGACTTATGTTAATGCCTAGTATTTTTAATAATAATTTATTTGATGATGATTTAAAAAACGAAATAACATTATCAATTTATAAATCAATATCAAAATATTCCGAAGATAATAGTTCCCCAGCTTATTTAAATAAAACAATTGACAGAACATTATTAAATTACTTAAGAAAAATAAACAATAAAAAAGATAAAGTATATCAAGAATCAATCAAGACAGATAATGATCAAGATTTTCAAGATAATAGATATAATCCAGAACAATTATTTTTTGAAATATCAAGTTATAATAACTTAAAAAGAAAAATAATAAATGAATTAACATGGAAAGAAGAACTGGTATTTACAATGCGAGAACAAAATTTTACAATGGAAGAAATATCACAAGTAACTGATAATTGTATAAAAACTGTATACAATATAAATAATAGAATAAAAAATAAAATATCAAATTTATGTAAAATTAACTAAATATACAATTAAAACATTTACATTTAATAAAAATTAATATACAATATACTTGTTAGGAGGCGTACTATGGAAGATATAAAGTTACCAGAAAATGATAAACTAAAATTAATAGAAAAAATAGTTAATAATGATGGCTTATATGCATTAAATGAATATCTTCAGAGTTTAATGCCCAATAAAAAATTAGAAGTAGCGGAAGAATTACCTTTAGAGGAGAAGTTTACGAATATCCAAAAAGAGTCAATAAATAATCCACAAGAAGCAAGCATATATAGAAAAGAAGCAATACCACTAGTAAAACAAGACTTAATTAATCATCCATTAGAACCAATAAATAATTATTCTAATGAGCCAATAATTGAAGAAGAAAAAAAAGAATATACTGGTCCTGTAAAAAAATTAGTAAACAATCCATGGTCTACTGCTGAAGGAATAAAGACAGTATCACCAGGTGAATTAAATTTAAAATAAAGTGCTAAATTAGCATTTTTTTATTTGATAGAAAATAAAAACAAATGTACGCAAAAATATTGACTTACAATGCCCACTGTGATATAGTAGTATTGCACAAAAAAAGAAAAATAAAAATAAAAATAAATGGAGGTATACTATGGATAAAATAATAATAAAAGGTGCAAGAGAAAACAATCTAAAAAATATAGATATAGAAATACCTAAAAATAAATTAGTAGTAATGACAGGAGTATCAGGAAGTGGAAAATCATCTCTTGCTTTTGATACCATTTACGCTGAAGGACAAAGACGTTATGTAGAAAGTCTATCCGCTTATGCAAGACAATTTTTAGGAAATAGTACCAAACCTGATGTTGATGTAATTGAAGGCTTATCTCCAAGTATATCAATAGATCAAAAGACAACTAATAAAAATCCTCGTAGTACCGTTGGAACAGTAACAGAAATATATGATTATTTAAGATTATTATTTGCCAGAGTAGGTGTTCCATATTGTCCTAACCATCATATTCCAATAACATCACAGTCCATAGAAGAAATGACAAATAGAGTTCTATCATTAGAAGAGAATACCAAAATAATGATATTATCTCCCATTGTAAAAGGAGAAAAAGGAACCTTTAAAGATTTGTTCGAAAAATTAAGAAAAGAAGGTTATATAAGAGTAAAAGTAGATAATGAAATAAAAGATTTATCTGAAGATATAGAATTAGAAAAAAATAAAAAACATAACATAGAAGTAATAATAGATAGATTAATAATAAAAGAAGGAATAAGAAGTAGATTATATTCATCGTTAGAAACATCTGCTAATTTAGCCAAGGGTAAAGTAATTATAGATGTAATAGGAGGAGAACCAATAGTTTTATCAGAAGACTATGCTTGCCCATACTGTAATTATTCTTTAGAAGAATTAGAACCAAGAATATTCTCTTTCAATGCTCCTTATGGGGCTTGTCCTGATTGTAAAGGTTTAGGAGTAAAATACAAAATAGATGTTGACTTAGTAATACCAGATAAAAACAAATCAATATTAGAAGGAGCAATCAAACCAATAAACCTAGATGAAGAATCAAGTATTATGTATACAGAATTAGATACTGTAGCAAAACATTATAATATCGATTTAAATAAAAAAATAAAAGATTTAACTAAAGAAGAATTAGATATAATATTATATGGAACAAAAGAACCACTAACATTTAATTATAAATCAAAAAATGGAAACACTAGAAAAACAACTAGTTATTATGAAGGTATAATAACTAATTTAGAAAGAAGATATATTGAAACCAAAAGTACATGGATAAGAGAATGGATAGAAGGCTACATGACTGAATTAACCTGTCCCACTTGTAAAGGTTCAAGACTAAAAGAATCAGTACTAAACGTTCTTATAAATAATAAAAATATCTATGAAGTAACATGTATGTCAATAGATGAATTAAAAACATTCATAAGTAATCTGAAGTTAACTAAAGAACAAGAAGAAATATCATCATCGGTAGTAAAAGAAATATCATCAAGACTAAATTTCTTAAATAATGTTGGTTTGGGATATTTATCACTATCAAGAGAAGCAGGAACACTATCCGGTGGTGAAAGTCAAAGAATAAGATTAGCGACTCAAATAGGTTCAAGATTAACAGGAGTACTTTATGTATTAGATGAACCAAGTATAGGACTTCATCAAAGAGATAACCAAAAATTAATAAATTCCTTATTAGAAATGCGTGACTTAGGTAATTCATTAATAGTTGTAGAACATGATACAGACACAATGTTACAAGCAGATTATCTAATAGATATTGGTCCAGGAGCAGGAGAACATGGCGGAACAGTTGTTGCAGCGGGTACTCCAAAAGAAGTAATGGATAATCCAAATAGTTTAACAGGAAAATATCTAAAAGGAATCGAAAGAATAGAGGTTCCTACTAAAAGAAGAAAAGGCAATAAAAAATATTTAGAAATAAAAGGAGCAAAAGAAAATAACTTAAAGAATATAAATGTAAAAATACCATTAGGAACAATGACTCTAATTACAGGAGTATCAGGAAGTGGAAAATCAACACTAATAAATGAAATATTATATAAAGCTCTAGCTCAAAATATTTATGGTTCCAAAGATAAACCAGGAAAGTATAAAGAGATAAAAGGACTAGACAATGTTGATAAAGTAGTTCAAATATCACAAACTCCAATAGGAAGAACACCAAGATCTAATCCTGCAACTTATACTGGAGTATTTGACGACATAAGAGACATTTTCTCAGAAACAAAAGAAGCTAAAATAAGAGGCTATGATAAAGGTAGATTTAGTTTTAATGTCAAAGGAGGAAGATGTGAAGCCTGTTGGGGAGATGGCGTAAAGAAAATAGAAATGCATTTCTTACCAGATGTATATGTACCATGTGAAGTATGTAATGGAACTAGATATAATAGCGAAACACTAGAAATAAAATATAAAGATAAAAATATTTATGATGTATTAAATCTAAGAGTAGATGAAGCAATGGAATTCTTTGAAAATCATCCTAAAGTATTAAATAAACTAAAAGTATTACATGATGTCGGATTAGGCTATGTTCGCTTAGGTCAAAGTGCTCCAACACTATCAGGAGGAGAAGCCGCTCGTGTAAAATTAGCCAAAGAATTGCAAAAGAAGCCTACTGGGAAAACAGTATTTATACTAGACGAACCTACTACTGGACTTCATCAAGATGATATTAAAAAATTATTAGTAATATTAGAAAAAATCGTAGATAATGGCGATACTGTAATAATAATTGAACATAATCTAGATGTTATTAAAGTAGCGGATTATATAATTGATTTAGGACCAGAAGGAGGAAACAAAGGAGGAACTGTTGTTACTACAGGTACTCCTGAAGAAGTAGTAAATAATCCTAATTCATATACAGGTAAATATCTAAAACAAGTATTATAATATATACCTCATTAATCTAAAGTTTAATGAGGTTTTTTGAAGCCCAAGGTCTTCAAAAAGTATTTTAAAGCCTAAGGTCTTTAAAATAAAAAGTTTAATTTATAAGCGAACAAATGTACAAAAATGTATTGACATAGAAATAATAGTATGATACATTTAGGTTGAAACAGAAAAGCTGATAATATTTAGGGAGGATATATGGAAGAAAGCAAAATGCATTTAATAAATAAAATCTTTAATAATGAAACAATTAGAACTATCTGGAGTAAAGAAGAAGAAAAATACTATATTAGTGTAGTTGATATAGTAAGAATACTAACAAATAGTGACAATCCAAGAAAATATTGGAATAAGTTAAAGCAAAGACTGAAAGAGGTAGGAAATGAAACGGTGACAAAATGTCACCAGTTGAAATTGAAAGCTCAAGATGGAAAATATCGTATGACTGATGTTGTTGACATTGAAGGTATGTTCAGAATAATAGAGTCCATTCCAAGTAAAAATGCTGAACCAATAAAGATGTGGCTAGCAGGTTTAGGGAAAGAAAGAATCAATGAAATATTTGATCCGGCATTAACAGTTCAAAGAGCAATAGACACATATAGAACTAAAGGTTATGATGAAAAATGGATAGCTAAAAGAATAAAAGGTATTCAAGATAGAAAAGAATTAACGGATATATGGAAAGCAAATGGTATAACTGAAGGAAAGGAATATGCTATACTAACAAATGAAATATATAAAGAATGGTCTGGAATGACAGCCTCAGAATACAAAGAATATAAAGGATTAAGAAAAGAATCTAGGAGAACAAGTAATAACGCAAAACAATCATTTAAACTATGAATACACAACTAATAATCAAATAAAAACAAAATAAACTTGTTTTTTCTTAATATTCTGTTATAATATCCATTAAGGAGATTTATATGGACGAAGAGAAAAATATTGAAGAATCAGCTAATACATTTTTAAAAAGCTTCTTTGATGCTACATATAATGATAACAAAATACTATTTGATAATATGCAAAATATATATGCACTAATTTCATTTTTATATAATAATATGCAATATCTCGATGTAGAAACTCAAGATTTAAGAACTAGTACAAGAAAAGACTATGTTGCAAAATCAAAGCTAATAAATGATTTCTACAAAAATATAGGAATAAATTTTGTGATGAATGATATAGAAAGAGACGGAACATTAAATATTTTAAATACAAATACTCCAAGTGAAGCCACTCATAATCAAATATATTTTGGCAACAATAATTATATTACAACTGAAGAATTTTATATCGACCCAAAAACAAAAGAAAAGATAATAACTTACAGAGCATTCCACAAAACCATAAACATTTATAATAATGACTTACTAACCGATTCAATAATATGGGTACATGAAATATCTCACTACAAAAATCAACCTCCAGAAAAAAGAGATAAAGTAAATGATATACTAACAGAATTAGTAGCTTTTACTGAAGAACTAATATATACCGACTATTTAAAGCAAATAGGTTATGAAAAGGAAGCCACAATGTTTAATATAGAGGAATATAAAAATCTTCATAACTATATAAATTGTAGCCACTATGTAATAAAAATAACCCTTTTATATTATCTTCTAGGAAAAGTATCAAAAGAAAGCTATTTCTTACTATATAAAAATGATAAAGATTATGATAAAGCTTTAAAAATATTTGATGAAGAAAAAAATAAAAATCAAAATATCATTTTTCTATCATTATATTATTCAGTAGGAATAATTTCATTCTATAATTATATAGAATATAAAAAAGATCTAAATTTCCTAGAAAAAATAAAAAAATTAAATAAAGAAATAATGACAGACATCTCATTAGAAGAAGCATTAAAAATAATTAACATAAGTTTAAATGAAGAATCACTAAATAGAATATTAGAAAACATAAATATATTTAGAGATAGTCTTATCAAGGAAAATAAAAAGAAGAAAATATTAAATTAGAGACTACAGGCTGAAGTGGCATAAATAAAAAAGATAATTCCCAAAAGAATTATCTTTTAATATACTAATTATTATGAATATACCAAGTCTTATTAATATCACAACTCTGACTAAGAGGTTCAGGATTAGGTTTATCAAGTATAGCAATAGTAGGTAATTTAAAAGCAGTACCAAACATAATACAAGAACCAGGATGTAAAGTCTTAATCTTATTAGTAACAGTAATATCAGCACTAGAAATAATATCCTTAATAAACTGAAGATCCTTAGGATGAAACATCTTAAATACTAAGAAATTACTACATTGAGATATAGTAGTTTCAGAAAGTTCAGAAGGCCTTTGCGATACAATTCCTAAAAGAAGACCATATTTTCTACCTTCTTTAGTAATTCTCTCAAAAATATTATAACCAAGAATATCAATATCACTATCATTCTGTACATATCTATGAGCCTCTTCTAAAACAATATGAAATGGCATAGAAGCCCTTTGATTAAGAGAAACAATATAATCAAATAAAAGCTTAGAATAAATCTTAACTAAAGTCTTAGCAAATCTATCATCAACATAATTAATATTAAAATTAACTATCTGTGCTTTTCTACCATTAGGACAAGTAAGAAGTAAATTAATATATCCCTCTCTATTAACATAGCCATTATAATCAAAATATCTAGCATAATTACTATTCATTAAAGCATTAAATCTAACTTTAAGAACATTAGAAAGTTCAAAAGCCTTATCACTATTCATAGTACCCTCTGATAAAAGAGCAAACTCTAAAGCAAGAGAAAAATCCTTCATTGTATACATAAATTCCCCATTAGGCAAAGAAAGTTCAAAATTATCAAGACATAAACTCTCTAAATACTCAATAACAAGTTCAACGTCTGCAAATTCTCCCCCTTGTTCTACAAATAAACATTGTCTAATAGTTCTTGTCCATCCGCCTTTCTCAAGCTTAATATCCAAATTCAAATTACTAGTATTAAACTTAGTAAGAATAGAAACAAACTTATTTCTAATAAGACTAGGAGCTTTACCAGAGAATAAAACATCAAGTAAACACCTAGCGATAATATCATTCTTTTGTGATATAACCTCTTCTTCACGTCTAGAAAAATAAGAAACAAGTTTAAGTGCCTTCTCTACAGTAGGAATCTGTTCTTTAGAAGTAACATTCATAAGTAAACATAAATCATCTACCCCTAAAAGCCAAAAAGGATAACTAATAATCTCAAATTCAGTACTATTTAAATCAGTAGTATATACTTTATAATTAATATTTTCATTAACTTCATGTATTCTTGAAAAAGCCCTTTGATATTCACCATAAGCATCAAATAAAAATATATTCGAATAAAAAGGTAAACTCTTGCATTGATAGAAGACACTCTGAAGTATTTTAGCAACAGAGTAAGATTTACCACTACCAGAATTACCCAAAATAGCAAAATGATTAGAAAAGAAATTACCAATATCAAGTTTAATATCATAATTAGGATAAACATAGGACTTACCAAGCGTAATAGTATTTTCAGCATCACTATTAAGAATAATATTAAGAATAGAATCATCAATTAAATAGCAGCCGGCTTTAAAAGAAGGTTTAGAAATATCCCCATATAAAAATTTATTATCTTTAATTTCTCCAACTAAAGCAGCATTCATAATACCATTATCAATACCAATAACTTCACCAACACTAATAATATTATTATCTCTAAATACCACATTCTTACCAATTAAATTATCATAGTCATAAATATTAATATCCAAATGAACAGATACAATACTATCTGTAATTCCAATAATCTTCCCTAACATATTCTTTTCACCTATTATAATTATACAACATAATAAAAAAAATGTATATAAATAAATTGCAAAAAACATAAGCTTATGATAATATAAGGAAAAGGAGATTAGTTATGTGTATTGACTTTGAAGACTTTCTAGAGTACCTATACTTTATAGGAGAGTTAGATGACAAAGAAGAAGAAAAAGAAGAAAAACCAAAAACAAAAACAAAGACTATAGAAACTCTTTAAGTTTATCTATAGTCTTTTCTTGAAATTTAAGAAACTCACGAGCTATATTAAGATCACTCTTATCTATCTCTTTATCATAGGCTTTAATCTTCTTTTCCATTTGAGTACTTCCGGTAGATACCCCTTTAATTATCATCTCAGCAATAGCGGAATCACTATTATCACATTTAACTTCTTTTTTAATCCCCATATTAGCCATCATTTTTTCAAAGAAAGAAGTATCAGTAATTTCTGCTTTTCCTTTCTTTAAATACTTCATAGCCTTTTTCTTCCAAGACTCATATTCTTTCATGATATCCTCAAGAGTCTTCTTAATTTTGTTATCCTTATCTTTTAAATCACGTATAAGTTTAGTTAAAGTATAAGAAGCCATCTCAGCATCTTTATAAATATGCTCCATAAGTTCATAATTTTCTTTCATATCATATCCTCCTAAAAGTATTATTACCAATATCTATAAAAATATAATAAAAAATTATATTCCTCTCACACTACATTGTTCGAGGTTTTTGAAAGCCCAAAGTCTTTCAAAAAAATTTACTGGGCCACGAGCCTCTAAAAAAAATAAAAGTATATATAATATAGAAAGATATCAAATAAGAGTTCTACCACATAAATAATCCATAGAAATATTATATCTTTTACATATCTCATAAGCAAACGCAGTAAGAATAGTAGTTTTACCACTTTCATAAGCACTAATTGTAGAATGCGTAGTATTAAGAATATTAGCAAGCTCTTCTTGAGTAATATTATTATCCTTTCTAATTTTTCTTAATCTTTCGCCAATAAGTATCTTATCAATTTTTTTATTAACAACATTATAATATTTAATATTAGATAAACCAATAACATAATCCATACTAAGATTATAATAATTACATAAATTATTTAAATGTTTTAAAGGAATAATCTTACTACCATTTTCCCACAAAGAATAAGACTGCTGTGTAATACCTAGAACACTGGCAATATCTTTTTGTTTAAGATTAAAATCTTCTCTTATTTCTATTAGTTTTTGAAAGTTCATATCTAACACCTAATATAATTTTCCCATTAAAAATAAAATTATTATTTTTTTACAAACAAATACGACAAAATATGATATAATGTTATAGTAGGAGGTATTTATGAAATGTATAAAGTGTAATGAAGAATTAGAAGCAGATGATAACTTCTGTCCTTCCTGTGGAGAACTAACTCCTCATGGCTATTTATCCCTAAAAGATAACAAACTAAGATATAAAGAAAATAATATTGGTTCATTATTTACTTTAACTGTTATCATAATAATAAGTTTTATTACTATAACCCTAATAAGTGGTAAAGACATATTTAGACCATATATAGAATTACAAAAAGAAATATCTAGTTTAAAATATGGTTATAAAGTATCTATCATGAATACCAATAATAAATATACAAATGTAACCTTGAGTACCAAAGAAGAAGCCATAAATCTAATAAAACAAGATATCACAAAACAATCTTGGAAATGTAAAAGAAATATAAATGTATCCCTAATTGAAAAAGAAATAAGTGAAAGCTATAACATTCCTAGTGTAAGTTTATGTGATGTTGATGAAGATGTATCAAATAAAATAAAAGAAGTAATAAGTACAACATACCAATTATTTCCTAATATAAAAGGATATCTAACAAACATAACAATAACCAATGCTCCAAGTAATGAGGATTATATAGCTTATTTTAATCCTACTAATACTTTTGTAAATAATAACTTAGATATAAAAGAATATAACAAAGTAAATAAAACAGAAATACTATTAAATAGTTATTATTTCTTAAATAAAGATATTCTAAGTAAAGGATTAAAAGAAAACTGGTATCCAAATAATGCTAGTTATGAATCATTAATAGCCCATGAACTAGGTCATTACATAACCTTTGTAACATTACTAAAACAGAATAATATAGATAACATAACACTAGTAACAAAAGATAATATAAATAATTATCAAAATATTCTAAATATCCTAAAAGAAGGAACATATTCAAAAGAACTAGTTGAAGAAGCCATAGAGAGTTATAACAAAAAGTATAATACCAATATTTCACTTGAAGACTTTACCCAAAACATATCTGGCTATGCTGGTCAAAAAGTAAAAGAAAGCGTAAATTATGACGAAGTAATCGCTGAAGCCGTTCATGACTATTACTTACATAGAGATTCTTCTAGTACCAGTTCATTAGAAATAATAAGTATCATAAAAGAGAGGTTACAGTAATGAAAGAATGTCTAAATTGTAAAAAAGTCGTAAGAGATAGTGATAAGTATTGCCGTAATTGTGGCATAAGAGTACTAAAACCATATCAAAACACACTAATAAATATAACCAAAGCACTCTTAATAATAATCTTAATAATAATGATAGTAATGTTTATTCTATCATATCTAATATAAAGGAGTAAAAAGATGCAAGAAAATAATTATTATAATAAAAAAGTAGAAGAGCTATATAAAGAATTAAATACCAGTATAAATGGATTAACTGAAGAGGAAGCAAGTAAGAGATTAGAAAAATATGGTGAAAACAAATTAGCAGAACGAAAGAAAAAATCAAATTTCATAATCTTTTTAAATCAGTTTAATGATCTAATGATAATACTATTAATATTTGCTTCAGTATTTTCTGCAGTAATATCTTATATTCAAAAAGAATCATATGCCGATTCAATAATAATTTTAATAATCGTTATAATAAATGCAACCCTAAGTTTTATCGAAGAGAAGAAAGCCGACAAGGCAATCGAAGAACTAAATAAAATGTTTATAACTAATAATAATGTTATAAGAGATGGTAAGAAAGAAACTATTGATGTAAGAAAAATAGTACCAGGAGATATAATAGAGTTAGAAGCAGGTGACTATGTATCCGCTGATGCTAGAATAATATCATCAGAAGCCTTAGAAGTAAATGAATCAACCCTAACCGGGGAATCAAAAAGTATCAAGAAAGATAATATAGATATAACTGAAGAAAAAGAATTATATGAAAGAAAGAATATGGTTTATGCCGGATGTAATGTAACAAATGGTCATGCTTTTGTAGTGGTATGTAGTACCGCTATGAATACCGAACTAGGTAAAATAGGAGCAAGCCTTATGAATAATAAGAATGAACTAACTCCACTTCAAAAGAAAGTAAACCAAATAAGTAAAGTATTAACCTATATAATAATAGCAATAATAATAGTTATGATGGCCGTAGGCCTACTTAAAAAGAATGATTTCTTTGATATCCTAATGTTATCCATCTCATTAGCGGTCGCCGCTATCCCTGAAGGAATGTCATCAGTAATAACCATAATATTATCCCTAGGAATGTCCGAAATGGCTAAAAGAAATGTCATCATAAGAAAGATGGCCTCTGTTGAAACACTAGGTTCTACTGACATAATCTGTTCCGATAAAACAGGAACTATTACCGAGAATAAAATGCAAGTAAAAAGTATCTATGTAAACAATAAATTATATACCGAAAAAGATAATATTGAAAACATAAATCTATATAACTATTGCTTATCAAGTTGTCAAAATGTAACAAAGAATAACGACAAATATCTAGGAGATGAAACCGAAGTAGCCATCTATAAATACCTTGAAGAAAAAAACATATTAATAAATATCCCAAGAATAAAGGAGTATCCATTTGATTCCGATAGAAAAATGATGAGTACTATCAATACCATTGAAGGTAAAGAATATTCATTTACTAAAGGAAGTTTAGACTCAGTATTACAAAACTGTTCTTATTATCTAGAAGATAATAAATTATATAATATAACTACTGAATATAAAGAAAAAATATTCAAAATAGAAGAGGAAGAATCAGAAAAATCACTTCGTATCTTAGCCCTTGCCTATAAAACAGAAAACACAAGTGATCCAGAACATAATATGATATTTATAGGATTAATAGGAATGATGGATCCACCAAGAATATCCGTACCAAATGCTATTAATACATGTAAAAATTCTGGAATAAAAATAGTTATGATAACTGGAGATAGTATAAATACTGCTCGTGCTATCGCTAAAAGTGTTGGTATTATCGATACCGATGAAGGAGCCACTACTGGAAAAGAAATAGATAAGTTAACAGACGATGAATTAAAAGAAGCAGTAAAAAAATATAATGTTTATGCTAGAATATCACCAAGTACCAAATTAAGGATAGTAGATGCACTACAAAGTAATGGTTATGTTGTAGCTATGACTGGAGATGGCGTAAACGATGCACCCGCTATTCAAAAAGCTGATATTGGAATAGGTATGGGCATAACCGGAACTGAAGTAGTAAAAAAAGTAGCAGATTGTATTCTTGTAGATGATAGTTTCTCTACCATCGTCGATGGAGTTGAAGAAGGAAGAAGAATAACTTCTAATATCAAGAAAATAATACTATACTTACTTGCAGGCAATATAGTAGAAGTACTTCTAGTATTTATATCCATGGTACTAAATATGGAAATGTTTACAACCTTGCAACTACTATGGATAAACCTAGTAACAGACTCTATACCCGCTATTATGTTAGCCTTTGAAAAGAAACAAGAAGATCAAATGGAAGATAACCCTGCTAATAAATATAATGAAAGTTTCTTCACCCCATTATTAACAGCTAAAATAGTAATCGGAGCTATCATAAAATCAATAGTAATGTTAATAATATTTATCTATTTTGCAAAAGAAGCAGATGTAAATACCGCAGGTTCATTATTATTTATCTACTTAGTAACTCATGAATTACTATTCTCATTCTCTTGTCGTGACATAAAAAAATCAGTACTAAACAAAAATATCTTTTCAAATAAAAAACTAACCCTAGGAGTATCCCTAATACTATTAGTTCAAGTCATAGTATTAGTAACCCCAATAAGTAAATACTTTATAGTACCAAATATAAAAATAAATTATATCTTGATAACTATCGGAATATGTTTTATAATGTTTATATTAGGAGAGTTAGTAAAACCAGTATATACAAAATTATTTAAAGATTACAGGGAGGTTAAAAATGAAAAATAATAATAGTACATTCATAGTACTTGGTGGTATTCTTATCTTATCAGTATTTAGTTTCATTGTAGCAAAAAATATCTTACCAGATAGTGATAATAATCAGTATTACGCACGCCCTAATGAAAATATGACAGCTAAAATAGAAAGTATTACTAAAGAAAATAATAAACTTATAATAACAACAATAGGAGATTCAACTGAATACTGTCTAAAAACAACTAAGAGTGTTCCTAGTATAGATTCATTATGTTGGAATAAAATAGAAAATAACAAAGTAGAGAGTAATTACTTTACATATAAAAAATATTATCTTTGGATTAAAGATAGTGATAATAGAATAAGTGGTAGAACTACTATAGAAAAGGAGTAAATATGGAAGCCGATAGAATAGAGAGTACTAGAAATAGAGTATTTGCCCAAGAATTAGCTTTTGGTAAAGATAGTCCTATTGCCATGAAGACAAATGATAATTATGTATATAGAGTAACAGGTATGCATCAAGTAGAAGATATTATAACTAGTGGATATGCAAGAAGTAAAGGCAAAGTAAAAGGTGGTCATAATAATGAATTATTTTGGACTAGAGGTGGAGATAAATTATTTTACTATAATAAAAGGCCAGTACTAGAAGCACCTTATACCAAAGTAAAAGATGGTCAAATGGGAGCTATTCCACTAGAAGATTTAACTGCTATTTGGATCTTTAATGAAAAAGAAAATAGATATGTTAATTGTATTGAATATTATAGATATTTAAGAGAAGAACTATTATCTTCTAAAGGAAAAAGTAGAAGGTAATATATCCCTCTCACATTACATTGTTCGAGGTTTTTGAAAGCCAAAAGTCTTTCAAAAATATTTACTGGGCCAAATGTCTCTGAAATAAAAGTATTTATATAAACTATAGATTTATGTCTATAGTTTTTCTTATATCCACATATATTGTTGATAAACAAAATTACTTAAAAACTAATGACAATATTAAAAGTACATGCTATAATAAACATTAAAACAATTGAAGGGAGCACTTACATAAATAAAAAAGAAGAATATCAAGAAATATATATAAATTTAGATGATTCAGGTAAATTAACAAAAAAAGAAAAAGTATCAGTATATGCAGGAATAGTCTTTTTATCAAAACAAGAAAAAGATAAATTTATAACTCAGTATCGCAAAATAATAAATGAGATAAAATGTTCCTACTGCGGACAAACAAAAGGAGAATGTACTAAAAAATGTAAAGAAATAAAAAATACAAATATCAAGAAAGGTCATAAAAGAAGACTTATGAACTACATAAGTAAATATTATACTATTGCCTTAATAATAAATAATACAAAAGTATATAATCATATTATAAATAATAAAGCCTCAAAAGGAAGATATATAGATTACACAATAAGAAGATTAATTAAAAGTACCATTGAAGAATTAATAAAAGTTAAAAAAATAAACCCACATAAAAATGTGAGATTAATAATAAATATAGATGAACAATCTACAAAAAGTAATGGTTATTATAATTTAAAAGATGGCCTAACTGAAGAATTACTACATGGAATATCTAATTTTAATTATGATATAAAATATAAAAATATATTATATGGAAAATTAGAAATAAGATTAACATATCAAGATTCAGGTAAGAGTTACTTAGTGCAAGCAGCAGATTTAATCGCGGGAACTACTAGAAGAAAAGCATTATCAAATATTGATTCTGATATTGATATTATCGATCATAAACTATTATTCCCATAAAAAGAAAAGAGACTATCTAGTAGTCTCTCCCCAACTCAAGCGGTGTACTTAACATACACTTAATTTAATAAAATCGACATTGAGCTATCGACCTGACGAGATTTCTCTCCGGTAATACAATGATACTATAACTATAATAAAAAGTCAAGTATATTGCACTATTATTATACTCAAAATAGTAAAAAACATACCAATAATAAACTACTTTAAGTATATATTTCATACTTATATATAATAAGTATAATTAATACTTATTTGGAGACCAACTAGGCTCCAAATAACACTATCAAGACAAATGGCTTGCAGTGTAAAAACAATTGCCAAAAGTAAAAAAAATGAGATGTGAGTGTGAGTTTTTGTCGTGCCTGCATCTATATATATAAATAGAAGTTATATGGATGCAATATATTCATATAACTTTTTTTGATGGGAGGAATATTATGATAGATATAAATATAAGTAAAGTATGTAAGTCATTTGGCTTTGACTTAGTATTAAATAATATAGATATAACAGTACAAAAAGGAGAAAAAGTAAGATTAAAAATATTCTGTCTAATCCAAAATTCATATAACTTCTTAATTCTAGATGAACCCACTAATCACATTGATATTGATACAAGAGAAATGCTCGAAGAGTCACTAAAGGAGTTTACTGGTACTATATTATTTGTATCTCATGATAGATATTTCATAAATAAAATAGCTACTAGTATAATTGAAATAAAAAATAAGAACATCACTAAATATATTGGTAATTATGATGATTATCGTGAGAAAATAAACAAAATATGATATAATTAAATAGGAGGAAATATGAATAACATACCAAAATTAAAATTTAAATATTTAACTCTTGAAGAAACATCTGACATACTATCATGGACACTTAAAGATACTGATAATATATTATCAGTAAAAGAAGGAACATTATTCCTATATCCAGAATTAAAAAGACTTACTAAAGAAGATAATATTAAAGACATAATTCAAGATAGATATAATAACTTTATAAAAGAAAATGTTAGAGAAGCGGAAAATTGGATTATTTATGCAAATGATAATTTTTTCAGTAAAGAAAATAGAATTGAAAGTTATCAAGGAATAAGAATTATATACAATGATTTTTTTCTTACAGATAATGTTGTTATTTTACAAACAAACATATAGGAGATAAATTATGGCTATTAGTTTAGAAAATACAGATTCAATGCCAGGCATCTGTAAATATTGTGAAGGGTGCCTAAGATTAGAATCTGAAGACTTTAAAAGTGTTTACAGATGCAATGATTTCATACCAATGATTGCTAATTGGAAAAAATTAATTGAGGAGGAACTAAAGAATGAGAAAAAACAAAGAGAGCAAAGAAAAAAGAGATAAATTCATAAGAATTGTTATTACAACTTGTATTGCAGTAATATTTTTTATTATATTTCTGTCTATTCTAGGAGATTAATATGTATAAAATTGTTATTTA